>Ga0315298_1001682_pt1 | contig 39693 bp, 34 predicted proteins | sample WHS_1_MG_FD_203077 | JGI IMG/M metagenome (GOLD analysis project Ga0315298, IMG submission 203077) | Extremophilic microbial mat communities from Washburn Hot Springs, YNP, Wyoming, USA - WHS_1_MG | ecosystem: Environmental > Aquatic > Thermal springs > Hot (42-90C) | place: USA: Wyoming... | reverse complement strand
GGTCGACGAGGCCCGCGGTCAGACTATCCCAATCGATCAGCTCGGCCAGCCGCCGCAGGAAATGGTTCTTGGGTACCACCTGCTCATAGACGTAGTCACCCCAGAAAGAACCCTTGCCGGTCTCCCTAAAACCGCCGTCATCTCTGCCTCCCACGTCTTTATCCGCTCGCACCGTCCAAGCGTAAGTATGATAGCGTGCCTCCTACCTCTTGTTCAACACTCACGATCAAATCATAATGTGATTGGCACGGCCGGCGTCCGTGAGCATCCCATGCATCGTCTCTTCAAGTTCGATCATGCCGATCCCGGCCTGGATCCTGGCGATCGTTGCCTGCCGGGCCTTCAGGTAGAGATCGTACGCCGTTTGCTGCTCTCCTGTGGGTTGTCCGACGCGTACGGTGCGGCAAAGGTCTGCGCTGTAGCCGTCGACTATGGGATGCACGTCGATGATCACGCGATCACCCGCTTCCAGCGCGCGCCGCGTTGGCGGCCTGTGGGCCATGGTCGTGCGCGGGCCAGACGAGACGTAGGTGTGCCAGAATCCCTCGGCTCTGGACTGCCGCAGGGCATACTCTGCCTAGGCGGCGATCTGGCTCTCGGTGATCCCCTGCCTCACCTATCAGTTTTCAGTGGCATTGGGCGAAAACTCAGTGTGGTCTTTGACAAGCGCCGGTCCCAGGAATATAATTAGTTAGGCGAACTAACGACGTCGATCGGAGGAATAAACCGTGGCTGAGGAACTGGTATCGTTGGAGGAGAGGTTTCGCGAGTTGTGGAACCGGCTGCGAGAGCTGGGCCCTGGCCCTCCCCCCTTTGAGCAGTTCCGGGTGACGCCGTCTCAGTTTACCCTGTTGGACTGGGTCGCCAGGCATCCGGGCTGTGGAATTCAGGATGTGGCGGCCGGCCTGCGACTGACGGCACCCACTGTGAGCGTAGCGGTGCACCGGCTGGAAGAAGCAGGCTTCCTGCAGCGCCAGCCCAACCCCCAGGATGCACGCTCCATCCGCATCTACCTCAACGCAATGGGCGAGGAAGTGCACCGTGGGGTGCAGGAGTTCTTCCGGCGCAAGACGAAGCGGCTGCTGGCCGGTCTGACGCCCGAAGAGCGGGAGAAGCTAGTGGATCTCCTAGGGCGTGCCCTGAGCGTTGCAGAAGAGGAGGATCAACGCCGGTGAATCGTCCGCCGCATAGCATTTGTCTTTGTATGGGAACACTGGAGGATGCGCATGTCTGAAGGATTCTCTCCCGTGGTATTGGCCAAGCTGGTCTTGTGGGTTGGCGCAGTGGTTGCCGCCACACTATTGCTGCGCCGGAGTCGAGCGAGCGGCCGGGTACGTATCGTCTTTCTCGTGGCGGGGATTCTGCTGTTTGGATTTCTTTTTGGATTGTTGGCGCGCGGTGGGCTCGACCCCAATCCAGTCTTCTCTCTCCGCCAGCTACTGCGCTTGGTGTTCTCATCGCAGCGGTCCGTTCTCGTTGCGATCCGGCAGCCGGCCACGATCACTATTGCCGTGATGCTGCTCGTACTCCTCGCTACGGTCTGGATCTCGAACAAGTCCATTTGTGGTTGGGGATGCCAGTTCGGGTTGCTCCAGGATCTGCTATACCGCGTGCGGTTGCCCAAGTGGAAGCCGCCCTTCTGGCTGACCAACAGCATACGGCTGATGGCCTTTGCCGCTCTCGTGGGTGGGTTAATGGTGACCAAACAAGACTGGATCGGCTGGGTTGACCCTTTCCAGTTGTTTCGCTTCAACTTCACGCTCGCCATCGGAAGCTTCGCCGTCCTGCTGCTGGTCGCCAGTCTCTTTGTCTACCGGCCTTGGTGCCAGCTCCTCTGCCCCTTTGGGTTCGCCGGCTGGCTTGTAGAGCAGGTCAGCATCCTACGTCCCCGAATCAACTGGGCGCAGTGCAAAAAGTGCCAGTTGTGCGTCAATGCCTGTCCCACCCAGGCGATGGCCGACTTCTACGCCAAGAAGAAGACCCACGCCGATTGCTTCGCCTGCGGGGCCTGCATCAAAGCCTGCCGGCGCAAGGATGCCTTGGACTGGAAGGGGAAGTAGCCTCCCCTTCTCTTTCCTCTCTTGTCTTGGTTATCTGGCGGTTGTTGCAACAGTGAAGGAAGGAAGGATGCTCCCTCTGGTGCTTCGTATCTTCGGTCCGACGTACGCTACCTTCATGACAGTCCGCTTGACTAGCCCCTAGTCTGGTAGTATACTTGTGCGGCCGCAAGGCATACAAGATCCAAAGGATGAGGCGAGGTCGATGCGGCTGGAGATCGCTTTCGAGAGTTCTGTACCCGTCTACATCCAGATCGTCGAGCAGATCAAGCGGCTGATCGCTGGCCGTCGCTTACGCGCCGGCGAGCAACTGCCCACTGTTCGTGAGTTGGCGAAGGACTTGGCAGTCAACCCGAGCACCGTGGCCAAGGCCTACGTCGAACTGGAGCGGGAGGGTGTCATCGTCACCCGGCGGGGTGGTGGCAGCTTTGTGGCAGCGCGTGTCGCCGACGAGTACCTGGCCGGTATGCGCGAGGACCGGCTGATGGGATTGCTCCGGCGGACAGTGGTGGAGGCCCTGAGCCTGGGCTTCGAGCCGGAGGAACTCGAAGGCGCCTTCGCGCTGCAAATCGCTGCCTGGCGTGAGCGACGCGCTACGCGAGCGAGTGGCATTGTCCCTCCTGCAGAGATGGGTGCTGACAAGGTCCTCTTTGTGGGTAGTCATGATCTTGCCTTGGAGACCCTCTTCGGACAGCTTCGTCGGGCCAGGCCTCCTCTGGACATCGTGGCCGTATATGTGGGCAGTCTGGAGGGGCTCATCGCCCTGGAGCGGGGTGAAGCTCATGTCGCTGGAGCACACCTGCTCGACGAAGAGAACGGCGAATACAATACGCCCTACATCCGTCGCCTCCTGCCCGGTCAAGATGTCGTGCTGGTGACGATGGTCGAACGACTGCAGGGGCTGATGGTAGCCAAGGGCAATCCCAGGGGCATCGTCGGGCTGGAAGACGTTCGCCGTGGTCTACGCTTTGTCAACCGGCAGCGGGGCTCCGGCACCCGCGTGCTGCTGGACCATAAGCTACGGCAATTGGGCATTTCGCCGACCGAGATCGCTGGCTATAATCGCGAGGAGACCACTCATCTCGCGGTGGCGGCGGCCGTTGCTGATGGCAGCGCAGACGTTGGTCTGGGGATCTACGCCGCGGCGCGGTCTCTAGACCTCGATTTTCTACCTCTGGTCAAGGAGCGGTACGATTTGGTCATGCTGCGCGATTTCTACGAGGGAGATCTCGTGCGGCCCCTGCTCTCCACTCTGCGCGGCGATGAGTTCAGGCGGGTGGTGGCGGCGATGGGAGGGTACGACGTCAGTCAAAGCGGCCTCGAGGTCGCGGTCACAAAATCGTCCTAAGGGAGGGATCATGAGGAACCGTTGGGTACCAGCTTTTCTTGGCGTCCTGATGATCGCGGCCTTGCTGGCAGGCTGCGATACCGCGAATTCATCCAGCCCGAGTCCAACCACCAATGCAGGTTCTGGCTCAATCGTCAGCGCCAGTCCGACGGCGGCCAGCGCTACCGCCAAGCCTACTGCCGTGCCAAAGCCCGCCAACCCGGAACTGATCTTGGCGACCACTACTAGTACACAGGACTCGGGATTGCTCGACGTCCTGATTCCGCTCTTCGAGAAGCAGACGGGATACCAAGTGAAGACGATCGCCGTGGGATCGGGGCAGGCGATGACCATGGGAGAGCGCGGCGAGGCCGACGTCCTGCTCGTGCACGCGCCCGATTCCGAGAAGACCTTCATGGCCGCCGGCCATGGTACGCAGCGCCTGCTGGTAATGCACAACGACTTCGTGATTGTCGGGCCGCCCGCCGATCCCGTCAAGATCAAAGGCACCAAATCGGCCATTGAGGCACTGCAGAAGATCTTCCAGGCGAAGGCGGTCTTCATCAGCCGGGGTGACAACTCGGGCACCGATCAGTTGGAGAAGAAGCTCTGGAAAGCCGCCAATCTCGCCCCCGCCGATCAGTCTTGGTACCAGGAGACTGGACAGGGCATGGGTGCAACGCTGAACGTCGCCTCAGAGAAGGGTGCCTACACGATCACCGATCGGGCGACTTTCTTGGCGACAAAGAAGAACCTGAGCCTAGACTTCATGGTGGAGGGCGATCAGGTTCTCCTGAACATCTATCACGTGATCACCGTCAACCCCAAGAAGTCGGAGAAGATCAATAGCGTAGGGGCCAAGGCCTTCGCCGATTTTATGGTCAGCGCTGATACCCAAGCGGTGATCGCCAGCTTCGGCGTGGACAAGTACGGCCAAGCGCTGTTCTTTGCGGACGCAGGGAAACCGGACAACAGCTAGTATCGTCTGAACCGCTGATCAAGCTGGCTATCGGATTTCGGAGACAGGTATAATCATCATTCTGGCGTGTTACCCGGGCAAGAGCCGGGGTGGATGCCAGGTGATTGTAATCGTCATTCCGGCTTTCGCCGGAATCCGGTCATCTGGTCACGCCTCACCCTCGGCAGAAAGCCGATGGCTGATGGCTGTCTACTCGGAGTGTAATATGGACCTGATCTGGGAAGGTCTTGGGCAAGCCTTTTGGCTAATCATTCGCGGTGACCCCGAGATGCTGCGGGTGTTGCTGCTGTCACTGCAGGTCTCGGGGTCTGCCACAGCCCTCAGTCTGGTCCTCGGCATCCCGGCTGGCACCTTCCTTGCCCTTTCCCATTTCCCGGGCCGGAGAGTCATCGTTAGCTTGGTCAATACAGGGATGGGCCTGCCGCCGGTGGTAGTGGGGCTGTTCGTCACAATTATGTTGTGGCGCAATGGTCCCTTGGGCCTGCTCCACATCTTGTATACGCCGACAGCAATGGTAATCGCGCAGTGCATCATCGCCGCACCAATCGTCACCGGGCTGACCGTCGCGGCGATCCAGCAGTTGAATCCGAAGCTCCATCTGCAGATTCTGGCACTCGGCGCGACACGACCGCAGATGGTATGGCTGCTGCTGCGGGAGGCGCGCCTGCCGCTGCTCGCGGCCGTAATGGCCGGCTTCGGCGGGGTGATTTCCGAGATCGGCGCCTCAATGATGGTTGGCGGCAATATTATGCGGCAGACCCGCGTTCTTACTACCGCCACTGTCATGGAAACGTCCAAGGGCAATTTCGCCATGGCAATTGCTCTGAGCGTGATTCTGCTCGTCTTGGTCTATCTGGTGAATTTGTCTCTCACCCTAATCCAGCAAAGGAAGCGACCCCTGTGAGGGGAGGAATCGTGGAGATCTGGTCACGCTTTGCCGGCCGCCCGGCATGTTCGACGCTTGGCCTGGTTGATCGGCCTGCCGATGCCAACCTCCTTGCCGCCCGTCACCTCGTGGTCCGACGTGCCGGCCGGACCATCCTCGACGTCGCCGAGTTATCGATACGGTGCGGTGAGATCTTGGCGATCATCGGTCCCAACGGGGCCGGCAAGAGCACTCTGCTCAAGGTATTAGCGCTGCTGCAGCGTCCCGAGCAAGGAGAAATCGTCTTCGACGGTGTGAAGGTCTCGCCGCGGGCCGACCTGGTGTCGTACCGGCGGCGCATCGCCATGGTGTTCCAAGAGCCACTCCTCTTCGATACTACAGTCTTCAAGAACGTGGCCTCAGGGCTGGAGCTACGGGGAGTAGCCCGCCGGGAGATCAAGCGCCGGGTGGCAGAATGGCTGGAGAGGTTCGGCGTGGCTGGCCTCGCCAAGCGCGCTGCGCACACGCTCTCGGGCGGTGAGGCCCAGCGAGTCAGCCTCGCGCGGGCCTTCGTGCTACAACCCGACCTGCTCCTACTGGACGAGCCCTTTGCTTCGCTCGATCAGCCCACGCGGTTCAGTCTACTGGCGGACCTGGAGGCGCTGCTGCGAGAAACCGGGACGACGACGGTCTTCGTCACCCACGATCGTACGGAGGCATTGACCATCGGAGACCGCATCGGCGTAATGATCGACGGACGGATCCTCGATCTCGGGGAGCCGGAAAGGGTCTTCGCTGCGCCAGCTTCGGCCGAGGTGGCGTCCTTCGTCGGCGTGGAGAACATCCTGCCCGGCCAGGTGGCCGCCTCCGGCGACGGCCTGGTACTGATCGACGTGGCCGGGCAGGCGATGCACGCCGTCGCCAGTCCACCTAAGGGGCAGGCGGTACTGGTCTGCTTGCGGCCGGAAGACATCACCCTGACCCTTCCCACCGATTCGCCTTCTCCCAGCAGCGCTCGCAACCTCTTCCCCGCCGTGATCACCCGTCTGACCCCGTTCGGAGCCCAGTGGCGTGCCTCCCTGGACTGCGGTTTCCCCATAATGACGATCGTCACCAAGCGTTCGGCCCAAGAGATGGGCCTCCAGCCCGGCAGCCGGGTGGTAGCCTCGTTCAAGGCCTCGGCGGTGCACTTGATTCAGCGTGAGAATGGGGAAAAGTAGGCGACTGTAAGTAGCCAGATACTGCACCGTCGTCGGCCACGACTTCTGCTAGACGGACCAAGAACGCCGACACCTCTCACTGCATGTTCATCTCGATAAGCATGGCGGGCATCACCATACTTGTCATCTCAAGTGGCCTGCAACCACCTTCGCGTGGCCGCTCCGTCTCCTGATCGCTGCGCAGGTGACCTTCGTCGCGAGTGAGGAACACCGATCGTGGTACTATCAGCCTATTCTACCACGCTTGATAATGTGTGATGATCTTCCTGAAAGGATGTGCCTAAATGAAACCTGACTTCCTGCGCCACGTAGCGTTGCCACTCGTGGTTACGATCTAAGGAAGGGCTAGTGGAAGACCGCAACATATATGAAAGAACACTCCTGAGGTTGATGAGACCGCGCTCAGCAATTGACAAGACCCTCAGGCGCGTCTTGATTGGCTTGCTCCTGGTCAACGGCGTTGCAGGTCTTCTACTCGCTCTTGCCTCGCTAATTGTCCCAAAACTGGTCAACGACAAGGATATTGTCCAAGAGTACGTGCTGCCGAAGGCGCTGCTGAATGGCGCAGACCCAGCCCTGCCTGTATCCGAGCTAGCGTCGCGCTACGCTGGGATCGAGACTTTGCTTCACCACCCGACACCTCACCCACCTACCGTGGGTATCATCTTCTTGCCGCTTTCCGCACTGGATTATCGGACCGCAGTGTACTCGTGGTTTGCGATCTCACTAATCTCCCTGTTGGTGGCCGTCTGGATGGTCAACAGGAGCGTGGGGTTCCGTCCCAGCTTTACCACCATAGCCATAATCGCGTTGATCTCTATTGGCTGGTCTCCAGTGATGTTGGATCTCAACTGGGGTCAGCTCATGATTCAGATCCTAGTCCTCCTCGTCGGAGCTTACCTCGCGCTCTCCTCCTCCCGCCAAGTGCTTGCCGGAGCTCTGCTAGGAGCATCGTTGCTTTTGAAACCCACGGCGTGGCCGGTATTCCTGGTGTTCATCATCTACAAGAAGTGGCGCGCCATGCTGGCCACCGTAGTCGTGGTACTCGTTGGATACGCCTTAGCGTGCGCGTTGTGGGGCTTCGACAGCGTGATCGCCTACTTCACGCGGGTGCTGCCGGAGGTGGAGTCGCTCTATCAGTCAGAACCGGCCAATGCCTCGCTGTCCACTCTTGGTTGGCGCTTGTTCTCCGGGACTGACTCTCAGTTCTCCTTGGGCATCTTCGCGCCCCCGCTTTGGCATTCCGAGCCGCTCGCAGACCTTGTCTCGAAGCTCGTCGTAGTGGCCACGTTGGCGCTCTCGGCGGCGGCGTTGCTGAGGCTTCGCGACGTTTCTTCATCATTTGGACTGATGATCGTGGTGGCAGTCCTGATCAGTCCCGTTTCGTGGGATCACTATCACGTGCTGACTATCCTTCCGGTAGCTCAGGTGATCAGCAGCCTAGCTTCTAATGGTTTTCCGCGTGGGAGGACAGCTTCTGCATTTGCGGCCGGGGTGCTTCTCTTGATTCCGTATGGCGCCTGGATATTGCTGGCTCTGGCAGCAGGAGGAATCCCTCCTGTGTCCCAAGGGGAGTATCCGGTGTCCCTGTTGGCGTCCCTGATCACCATGGGGCCCGCTTTGGCGCTGATCGGCTTGGGCGCTACCTTGATCCTCTGTCGGAGAGAGACGGGGTCCGCGAAGGTGAGGCTGCTTTCATGCGATGCTTTACCCGAGCCAACTGCACTAGGGCAACAAGCACACAGGTGATCAATACTCGTGCGATCTCGGTTGGTGATCGGGCGATCGCAAGTGTTATGGTGGAAAGCGCGGCTGATCTCGCGGCTATCGGTCTTACGTTCCTGCCGATTCCGCTGGCAGCCAACATCCTGGCGTCAATGTCAGTGTAAACTCGAAAACGACCACAGGGGCAGTGGCTCAAGTCAGGGAGTCGGACCCGGTTCTGAATCATTGACACGAGGAACCCAGACTTGGTAAGCGCCGTTCGTGTCCACCCTCTCATAGTATCGATGTAAGGTCGCTTCCCACTCCTCAGGCACGCTTCGAGCGCCCTGATACGCCCAAACGATCCCAGTGAACAATACTACATCGTATTCCCGGCGCTCGAGTGGTCCGGTGAAGCTATCGAGGCCGAGGACTCCAGCTCGTACCATCAGGACCTGCAGCCAGGGATACAAGACCGGGGGATTGGGGAAATGGGCGTTCAAGCTGGGGTCGTCACTCCAGTATCGGAGGCCTTGCTGTTCGATTTGCTCCGTCCAAATGGCACGATCTTCGGCAAATCGGCTTGCCACTGTGGTCGCTACATCAGGATGTCCCGAGGCAACGTCGACAATGGCTGACGGGATATTCAGAAGCACGAAGAGCGATCCGATTAGAACGTAAAGCCACAATCGGTACTTGTGAGCCTTGCTCAGCGCTCTTTCCCTCCATGCGCCACTGCAAAGGCACGTGAGCAACAGGAGGCCGTAGAAATACGACTCTAGGAAATAGTAAGTACTCGAGCCGCTCCGCATGCTCGTGACCACAGCAGCCAAGAGGGACACGATGCCAAACGTCTGAGCTATACGCAGGAATTCCCCCTTCTCTTTCAGAAGGGGGCTTACCGCACTCATAATCAGGAAGGCCGGAGGGACCCAAACGCCGGGCCAAGACAGCACGGCAACCGTGAAGGAAGGAGACACAGGCGAGTCTCCGCTGTTCCGAAGGTTGGCTAGAAAGAGCCCATTACTCCAGTACTGGAGAGCTAGTACTGAGCCCAAGAAAAGGGCAGCGGTTGATATGACGAAGGCCGTACCAGCCTTCCACTGCCGCTGCCGTATCAAAGCAAGCGAAATAGCCAGCGTCAATGCGAGGCCGGTGGCCTTGATATAGAAGCTGGCCAACGCGATTAGCACAAGCGCAGGCACCGCCCACGCCTTCTTCATGTGGACTGAGAGAACGTACAGAGCAAGGACCCCCAGGCCGAGGAGCCAGTTATCTGGGCGATACGACGTGGTGTGTTGGACTAGTTCTAAAGGGGCGAAAAAAGCCAACAGGAACGTCAGACGAAGGGATAGCGGTACTCTTTGACTGCGCAGTAGCCGCCACGCCAGGAACAGGCCCGCGAGGGTGAACAACAACGAGATTGCCCGGCCAGTGAAGTACAGATCTGTGGGTGGTAAGCTCAGGAATTTCGCTATGGCTCCAACGCTTGCATGCAGTAGCACTCCGTGTATGGCCGGATAGTACGGTGGATTCTCTCCCGGCAGGAACGGCAATTGCCCTGAAAGAAAGCGTTCGGCGTAGAAAACCTTCCCGGCCTCTCCGGTGGTGTTCTCTCCGGGAAGCGGGAGGACGACCGCCAGGTGCACCAGCGAGGCAAGAGCCCGCGTGCCAAGAACGATAACCAACCCGAAGAATACGGATGCCATCGCAATGGTGCGCCTCCTAGGGACATTCGACGTTTTGGGCTTCGATAACTCCATAGTTGACTCCATAATTCTATCTGTCGTAACCTTTCGCGGGGCAAGCCCCAAATCGCGTCGGCGGCCGCAGGCGACGGTATGGTCCTCGTTGGGCTATTAGACCATAGCTCTCAGCCATTTGCCAGCAGTCCCTACCACTTGGCGCCATTTGTCTTCCTAGGCGTTCAACCCGCAGATTCCTAGGAGCATCAACTGAGAAGCTCACAGGACACCCGGTTCCTCACGTATGTATGCCACTCTCCGAAATCCGGTCCGGGCGCATAACTGGCGACAAGACGTTCGATGGTGCTCCGAGATGGTAGTACATGCCCTGGAGTCACTAGTATGGCCGCTAGCGGATACTCCCTCAGGTCTTCGGCTAGCTCATTCCGCCGGTCTTGACTCGCATACCCTGCTCCGTGTGTATCACCGAAGCGGTCGACGAGCGGGTAGTTGTAGGAGTGGGGCCCTGCCGATTGGATTCCATATGCATACTGGCCTCGTCTGCTCGAATACAAGACAGACGGGGTCATTCTTGGTGCTGCAGGTCTGAACCCATCAGATCAGATCGGAGAACGTCTGTTGTGACGAGTGCGGGACCATCAACAACCCCTTGCTCACGTCAGGACTTCCGATCCGGACGGACCAAAGGTCGATCTCCGAGTCGAGGATCACCGCTCGCGAGTTCTGTCTTTGCCTGCCCTGACGCATACCCGTCAGGGCAACACCTCGAAGATGGCGTATCCGCCGTCCGTGTATACCCGGCGCAGCAGTGGGCTACTTTCGATGTCATAATCCCCTAGTTGACGCTCATCCGGCCCATAGAAGAGGTAGGAGACGCGGAATCTTTCGAGTATGTGTCTACGTTCCCCGTCCGTGGTATTCCGATCGAAAAACGCTTCGACCGCCTGCTTCTCTTCCTCAAAGTGGATAGTTTCCGCCCAATGGCCAAGAACTACCGTGTTGCCGGCGATGGCCGGGATCTGGTTCCCGGATGACAGCGAAGAGAGGACAACTTGGTCCCGTGCGGTATTCAACTCTAGCCAGCGCATGGCCTTCAAGATGGAATCAGCTTGATATGAAGGAGGGCTGTGGCTGAGTGCGCCAACTGTCAATCCGACTAGGAAGAACAAGGTTGATGGGATGGTTAGGGCGAATATCAGCGCTGTCACTGGCATGATCATCCTCGCGTGCCCCCTCCGTCGCAGGCCGGGCCAGATGTACGCGACTATGCCCCTCGCGCTCAGGATGGCCAGAGGCGCAATCGTACCCTCCACAAACCGGCGCTGAGAGTTGAAGGGCACGTAGAGTAGAACTGCGACGACGAGCACCCACACTAGGAGAAAACGCCCCTTCTCGCTGCCTTCGCTCACGAAGGACAGTGCACCCAACATCGCAAGCGGGATCAGCATCCCATAGCCGAGGAGGTATAGTATGGGCGACGGCGAGAGGCAAAGGTTCTGTTCAGACCAAGCACGAAATGCCGGATTATCGACGAAGACAAGGAGATTATAGAGCAAAGCCGGGATTGGCAACGCCAACACGGGGACCATGAGTAGCATGCTTCGGACCGGCAATTCCTTCCGCCGGCAGGCCAGAGTCAGAAGGTACACTACGAGCGTGAGGTCGACGGTAGCCGCGGCGAAGGGATGGATCATTACGAGAAGCGTCGCACACAGTCCGGCGATGATACTGGGAGCGAGGCTGCTGGTTTCCAGAGCCTTGAAGGCCAGCACGAACGTGAGGAGAAGCATAGCTATGGCCAGAAGAATATGTGGGAAGCCGACCAGAGTTGGTGTGGAATAGGCCTCAGCCAACCAGAAATCCGTCAGCCACTCTCCGGCGATGGTCTGGTGTCCGAGGAGCACCAAGAGCCATCCGATCCCGGAGCCGAATGCTGCTAGGACTAAAGCGATGAGCCTTTGGGCGCGAGCCTCGACAAACGAATTGACGGTGACAATTATCGCAGAGAAGTACACGATGCCAAAGCCGACGCGGGCCAGGTGCCACATCAGATTCAGGGAGAGGCCTAGTGCACCGGCGAACTTACCGAGAAGAATCCAGAGCATGTTGACGTAGGCGCCTTCGTGCACCTCCGGGCTGTAGTTTAGATAGAACAACCAGCCACCATGTTTGCCGAGCATCATCTTTGCCAAGTGGCTGTATCCGTCTTCTACGTGGAACAGGAGGCCGCTGAATTGAAAGCCTGACGGCGTCGTCCAATACGCCACCAGATAGGGCAACGATGAAACTAGCAAGGCCGTCGCAACCACTGCCATGACCCATCGTCTCTCACTAGGACGTTGGTGCGGAGCGGGCAGGACTCCATCATCGCCTTCTCGTCTTTCGACGCTAGAGAGGACCTGGTCTCCTGAACATCCACCCACAACAGTCGTCTCGCTTCTCAATCCCATCAATGGTCAGTCACTACATCGCACTTGTTGGACAGAATCGTAGCAGCGCCACGACCCCCAGTTCAACCCTTCAAGCCTCGCCTTTTCTGGTGCCCGAAAGTACCAGCAGCCGAGATCTTGCCGAGGCTCGCCCAGCCTCCAAATCGGTTCGCCTGCCGGCTGCATACCCTGCATAAGCGGCCGATTTGGCTATGATCAGGTCGGCTCCTGTGCTTAGCCGCGCCATTCCCTGAAGCTAGCTGTAAGGCAAGCGAGCTGGCCCTTATGCCAATTGACAAAAGGGGGGAAAACAGGCTATAGTCTGCAGCGGAAATTCTCGGAGGGTGCGCTTTGCAGATCAAGGACTACTGGGTCATTGTAACCAAACGATGGTGGATCTTCGTCTTGATGGTGGCAATCACCAGCGTGAGCGCCTACGTCTACAGCAAGTCGCAGATCCCCATCTTTCGCTCCACGGCGACGCTCATGATTACGCCGGGCCGGATCGACTACGGGCAAACTCTGGTGGGTCAGAATCTACTGCGGCAGTTGGTGCGGGTCATCGAATCCACGCAACTGACCAGCAAGGTGGGTGAATCGTTCGACCTTGGCGGCGGCCAGCTTCGCAGCAAGATCAAAGTCAGCGCCGTACCTGAGGACATGGTCATTCAGGTCGACGCGTATGACCCCGACCCGGGGATCGCGCAGAATATCGCCCGAGCGGTGGCAGATGCCTTCATAGCGAACCAGCAGGTGCGCATGGCGCCTCTTCAGAGCACAGAGCGAATCAATGCCGAGCTCCTCGATCAGCCCTTACCCGGCGTTCTCGACTATCCTAAGACTAAGGTCACAGTGATCGCCGCAGCGATCCTAGGGTTGCTCATCGGAGGAATCGTCGCCTTTGTCCTGGAGTACCTTGACGATACGATCAAGAGTGCCGAGGACGTACAGCGCTATGTTGCCCTTCCTTCGATCGGTAGCATCCCCACGATCACGACTGCAGAAGCGAGGCGCGCGCGTTAGGATGAGTCACGAGAGCTTGTATGGGAAGCCCCTGTTTGGAGGATAGATGTCAAGCAACGTTCTAAACGGCCACGAGCGGCTGATCACCCACTATAACCCGCGTTCCCCGGTTGCCGAGGCTTATCGGCAACTGCGCACCAACATCCAGTTCTCTAGCTTGGACAAGCCAATCAAGACCCTTCTGGTCACTAGTTCTAGTCCGGAGGAGGGCAAGAGCACAACGCTCGCCAACCTGGCGATTACTATCGCCCAGACCGGGAGCAGCGTGGTCCTTGTGGACTGTGATCTTCGAAGGCCGACGATCCATGAGCTCTTCGGCTTGCAGAATACAGCCGGTCTAACCACTATGATGGTCGATACGTCGCTCAAGCGGTTTCCTTTCCAAGAGAGTGGCGTACCAAACCTTCGTGTTCTCCCCAGTGGGCCTCTTCCCCCGAACCCTTCGGAGTTGCTCGGCTCGCGAAGAATGATCGAGGTGATCGAGCAGCTCAAGGAAGAGGCCGACTACGTACTTTTCGACTCGCCGCCGGTGATCGCCGTTACCGACGCTGCCGTCCTCGCTACTAAGGTAGATGCGGTGTTGCTGGTAGTGAGCGCGGGGAAGACGAAGCGAGATCTAGCTCAGAAGGCTAGGCTGCTCCTCGACAAAGTCAATGCTAACCTTATTGGCGCCGTGCTCAACAACGTCAAGTTCGACAGCAGCCTGCACCACTACTATGCCGAGCAAGAGAAGTCTAGGACGAAGTGACGCATGGTACGTGATTCGTGATTCGTATTGCGTATTGGCTTTTGCGTCGCCACATCCTTTACGAGTGAAAAGCGATTGCTCGGATTGAAGGTGCAGCGGGTGCGCTCCAGTTGCAGATTCCTGCTTAGGATGCCGATGATCCAACTGGCTGAACATGTGCCTGTCGGCACCATTTCTCCCCAGCGGCTCGCACCCGGGTCGATTGGATGGGCCGGAACAGCATCGCCACGACGGAGTGCCGCTGTCGCGGCAGGGCTGTTCACGAATAGCCCCTACAGCGGATCGACGGCTCCGAAAGCCTAAGCGATCTGGGGAATGATTAGCTGGCAGAAATCGTGATGCTACTGGAGGGACCCGCGACCAGCGTTGCTGTTAGAACGGCTCGGCTCGTACATACACGCAAGGCGTAGCCCGCCCCTCGCTCCTCACGAATCACGTATCACGCATCACGTATCACACATTGGCGTTCCCCTGTTCTTCTTGTTCGTTTCCTCGGTCCTGCTTTGGCCTATAGTTTACGCCGGCGAGGTTCCCTACTGGGGTGGCACTCTCCTGCAGTTCTATCCTTGGCGGAGACTGGTGGCCGAAATGCTGCACGCGGGCCAGCTTCCGCTCTGGAACCCGTATCTCGGCCTTGGTGCACCGCTGGCCGCCAACTTGCAGAGCGCCGTCTTCTATCCGCCGACCGTCCTGTTTCTGCTTTTCCCCGTAGAGAAGGCCTTGGGGTACTCCAATGTCCTGCACGTGGCGCTCGCCGGGATGGGAACCTACCTCTTCTGTCGGTCGCTCGGGGTTTCTCGCTTCGCCGGGCTGATCGGCGGTCTGACCTACATGCTCAGCGGGTTCGTCGTGGCGCGGCTGATCTTCCCGGGTCATGTCGATGCGATGGTCTGGTTGCCTCTTGTCCTCTACGCGGTCGAAAGGGTAGTCCAGTCGGCGGCAAGGATGCGAAATCCCGTCTTCCCCTCGCGCTGGATGGTGCTAGGAGCCTTCCTCTTGGCCATGCTGCTCCTTGCCGGGCACATGCAGGTCGCCTTCTACTCCGCCTGGGTGATCGCCGGCTATAGCCTGTTGAGAATAGTGCAGGTGGCCTACCGGTCGCGAGGCGAAAAGGTAGCCCTTTGGCGTCGGGCGGCGGTGCGAACCGGCCTGTGGCTCGGTCTGATGGCTCTGCTTGGTGTGGGGCTGAGCGCCGTACAACTCCTGCTTACAGGAGAGCTGGCCTTCGTCTCGGCCAGGGCGGCGGATGCCGACCGCAACTTCATGTTCATGTACTCGCTCTGGCCCTGGCAGCTCTTCAATATCCTCGCCCCCGACAGCTTCGGCAGCCCGGCGTCAGGCAATTTCTGGGGGCCGGGGAACTACTGGGAAGCGGCTCTGTACATCGGCGTTCTCCCGCTTCTCCTCGCCTTCTTCGGTCTGCGACGGCAGCATTGGTGCCTTTCGCTCTTCTTTGCTCTCTTGGCCGTTGTGTCCCTCCTGCTAGCTTTGGGCTGGCACTTTCCTTTCTACCCCTTCGTGTTCGACCACGTTCCCGGCTTTAGTCTCTTTCAGGCGCCAACGCGGCTGATCTTTCTCTACGTCTTGGCGATGGCCGTCCTCGCCGCTTTTGGTGCTGATCGGGTGTTCGGGACGTTTGACCCAGTTCCTCTTTCACCTAGTGGGCAAGGTGAGAACGAGCGTTTCCTTCTCGGCGTCGGGCAGGGGTTGGGAGTAAGGTCCGATGCTCGCGGTAAATCCGCCGACAAAGCCCTCGTCGGCACAGAGCCCAGGCATCTGGCGGTGGCGGGTTATCGAAGCTCAGCGGTAGGGGTCGCGATCGTGATCGGTTCTGCGACCGCCCGAATCTTCTACGGTGAGATGCTCGGCATTCGCGTGACCATCGTCGACGGGCTCCTGCGCTTCGGCATCTTTCTGTTCCTCGCCGGTCTGGTTCTCAGCCTTCGAGCGCGCGTGGCGCCTCGCTTAGTGCAAGCGGCCGCGTTGTTGCTGGTGCTCGTCGATCTGCTTTCGGCCGGCATTCCCTTGAACCCGGCCACGGATGCCGCCGTCTATCGTTTGCCGTCCCCCAGCGCGCAGTACCTGGCGGCCGCCGCAGCTTCGTCACGCGTCTTCACTCCCGAGGACGCGTTCCTCGACAAGTTCTTCGGTGAGGTCCGACTTGATACCTTTGGCTCTAGTAAGGTTGAGGACGTGATGCGGCTCAGGGAGCGGTTGATCCCGAACCTGACCGCCGCCGAGCATCTGTATGAAGTCTACAACTACGACCCGCTGGAGCTTGCAGACGTCAACGCTCTGCGTATGGCCGTCGAACGGTCCGGATTTCCGGATCCGGCATTGTCGGCGCTCAATGTCGCCTTCGTCCTGAGCGATACGGCGCCTTCTCCGCGTTTTGGCACGCCGGTAGAGATTGGCCTGGCCAAGGCCTATCCTGTAAGCCAGACGTTGCGACGAGCCTACGTGGTCGCGGGGGCTACGGTCGTGCAAGACCACGAGGATGCCTTAGCCGCTTTTGTCTCGCCATCGTTCCAGCCGGCGTCGACAGTGATCCTCGAACAGAAGGACCTCTCAAGTCATGCGTTGGCATTGCCGAAGGGGACAACTGTCGGGCCAATCCCTACCTCTGGCGCCGACGCGGCGGAAGGATGGGCGGAGATTGAGGAATACGGGGCGCAGCGAGTACGCGTCCGCACCTTCACCGAAAAGGCTGGCTTTCTGGTGCTGAGCGATGCCTACTATCCCGGATGGAAGGCTTTAGTGGACGGGCAGCCCGTGCCCGTGCTCAGGGCCGACTACGCGCTCAGGGCCGTGCCTATCTCTGCCGGTGAACATCTAGTGGAATTCGTATACGATCCGCCCCTGTTGAAATTGGGCCTCGTAATCGGCAGCCTCTCCTTGCTGGTTTCCCTCTGGCTATTAGTCCATTCGGGTCGGGACCTTTGCTCGATTGACAGGTCCGGGGTTGAAAGGCTTCTTCCATTGGCGTGAACTTGCCTGCCTCGTCGTTAGTGGCTTTCCTCTTCAAGACCCGACGATAATGCGTGCGTCCTCCAATCGCGGCCGATCCTGCCTTGGACACCCTCTCTCAGTTCGTGGTGACGACCGAGGGAGATGCACACGAAGTAGCCGCGGTGCTGCTAGCAATGCGTGGCATGCACTACGTGCTATTATCTGGGGGGAGGTGGAATTGCTCAGGGTGCCAGCCGCTGTTCTCGCACAAATCGGCAGATCAAGAGGTACTCGAGGCCCTCAAGCGCCACGCTTCCCGGACCGCGGATACAGAGGGAGAATACGTGTTGTTTGAGCTTTCCTCCGATTTCGTAGCGCACGTCATCGGGAAAGGGAACTTGATGTACTTATGTATCTATCTGGCGGCGGGGCTGGAATCCGGACTTGCTTGTCGTATGGTCGAGTGAAAGCACGATCTGAAGGTCGCGATGGCAAAGGCTCTAAGAAGATCTGATCGTACACCCGCCGATGGTCATCTCCGAATCGGATTGGTAGCGGTGCTGCCAGATCAGGAACACCAACGGCGGTAGAAACATCGCGAGAGTACTGATGACCTGGGCATGGACCCATCCGATCGCCACAGAGGAGAGAAACAGGGCGGTCAGAAAGTAGTTCACCGCGATGCTGCCTGAAAACACCAGCACTAGTTGTAGTCGCATGCGATCGGCAAGACAGGCTGCAATAGCTATCACAGGGAGCACGTACCAAGGCCAAAACCACGTGGTTCCCAAAAGGAAGAGGGCAAACAAGAGATCGAAGCTGACAACCCGAAGGTCGTTGGTTCCGGAAAATGCTCTGATAATTAGGGTTCTGACGGTTATGCGTGTGGCGACGAGGGCAAAGAGAAGGTAGGCAAGTGCCGAGATGGCTGACGATAAGCCTGTGCCGAGCCCGGACTGCTGCATCATGAAGAAGAGCATAGGCCAAGGCGAGGAGTAGAAGTGGCCACCGCGATTGAGGAGGCCAACTGTAGAGGGGCCGATCCAGAAAGGGGCGAAGAGTAACCCCGCGAGCGTGCCTGCCAGGCCAACGCCGATGATTGCCTCGCGAACACGGACTACTCTGGGAAGCCGTCGTCGCAGCCACCATAGGAGGAAGGCCGGAAACAGGATCACGGTCACGAACTTAACTAGAACAGAGAGGATCAGCAATCCAAAGGACCAGCGTGGGCGGTGTACCGCCATGGAGTAGGCCGCTAGTATCAGGAGGGCAGCCATTAGGAGGTCGTTGTGGCCGTTGACAATCCCTTCGAACAACACTAATGGATTCCAGCCAAAGAGGAGCACGCTAGGCAAAGTGCGCTCGGGATAGTCTCTTCTCACGATGCAATATGCCCCGACTGCGACAACCGCGTAGGCGAGGACGCCCATACCTTTGAATGCCAGAAGGCCTCTCGAGAGGTCGCCGCCAGAAAGCCAAGCCGCACCGCCGCTCAACAGCACCCAAAGGGGGCCGTAGTTGGAGGGCTCCTCTACCTAATTCAAATGCGGCACCAACTGATCGTATGGAAGGTCGGCCGGGGCGACGGCAAATGGGTTCATCCGGTAATCGGCGAGCACCCGCCCCTGGAAGAGATATTGCACGATGTCCAATGACCCTATGGGGTGCGCGCAAACCAATGTAAATGCGAAAAGCACGCCGAACCCCATGACTAGCACCATGACGCCGCGATTCTCTCCAAGGTGCTCTATCGCCCGCCATGCTACGATGTATGGGGTGAACAGGAGGCATAGGGAGAGGGTTGGTGCCAGAACATCCGTTCGCCGCGAAAGAGCGATATGGGAAATATCCATGAGCGGACCACTTCTGAAGTCTCCCAATGGAAACAGCCAGGTGAACAGCACAAGATAGACGATCTCCGAAACGAGCCCGGCTCCAACCAGGATGGCTACCTGACGCGGATGACAGACGCAGTTCATCTTGGCGGCGCGACGCACCCGGTCGAAACAGGTGGTTCTCTTTGCCGAGCGCCCCCCGCGAGTGGCGACAGCACGGCGTTCTGCCTGGAATGGTCCTTCGCTCATCCCCATGTTTCTATGGTCGCTGCCGTATCGCCTGGCCGCGTTCTAGAGTGAAGCGACCTGGCGGACATCATCCTTCGGCCACTCGTTGGCTGGCGCGGGACCCTGGGACTTCAGAAGTGATCCGGCCCTGGATAAGTCGCTCTGTGAGCAGGACTAGACTCAGCATGAGCACTGGGATGGCGGTCTCTACTCCCGCCCCATAACGGGTGGTCAGCGGATGGATGCCGTAGGGCAAGAGCAATAGGATGATGGTGACCACCTGTAGGAATCGCGAAGCTGGCGTCCGCAGCCGAGAGAGCAGCGAAAGGCTAAGCATGGCCGGAAAAAGCAAGAGCACGTAGTCATACTCCCGGGTGTACGGGGCGGTGATCAAATTGCCTGCTATAGCTAGCGAGAGAAGAAACGACTCTTGGTATGGCTTGCCGTCACTCGTCCACCAGCGCCAGCCGAGCCAAAGCAGGAAGGGCGCAGCGGCAGCAACGAGCAGGTACTGGGGAACGCCTTCAGAGAGGAAGACTGCCATCGCGCCCCGCAACGAAGGCATGGCCTTGTCGATAGACGGGTCGGCTAGGAAATCGCCCCCTGCCCTTCCGATCCATTCAATCGGCCAGCTCGGTCGGAGGGCGAGGGTCACTGCCATCAGGATGACCAGAGCGGTGCAGAAGCCGATCAGTCTCTCTCTGAAGGCGGCACGATCTGCTTGGTTCCGCCATGGTGGAGGACCAAGGAGCAGCACGGGCGAGGCAAGAAAGACCACCTGAGGTTTGATCAAAGAAACGGCGATCAGGACACCTGCGAGGCGGTTTCTCCCGGACCGGATCGCCCAAACACTCGCCACCAACAGGAAGAGCATCAACGCCGCCTTCTGTCCCACCATGAAGGACACAAACGTGTAGCGGAAGACAAGGGCCAGGACGATGCAAGAGAAAAGATACCTGCGGCTGGGTTGGGGCCTGAACGTTCCCAGAATGAGGGCAACCGAGGCTACTAGCAACACCTGCATCGCGGTTAGCCACAAGACGACGGCCCAGGGCAGCGGCAGCCAGGCCAAGGGGAGAAACACGAGGGTAGTAAAAGCTGGGCTGTGGAAAGCATCGCCTAGTTGGCCAGCCGACTGCTGAACGATCACATAGTCCGACGTCTCGCTCATATCGTATGGCGACTCGCGCAGCATGATGACGCGTGCAGCCGTCCAGAAATCGCTGAAGTCGTTCCCGACACCCGTCACATCCAGCCGCTTTAGGGGTACGATACCGAAGTGGTTAACCATCGTCACGGCGACTAGTGCCAGGGTAAGGAGCACAACGCCGAGGATGTTTTGGGTAGAGACAAAATGAAAACGAGCGTTCAACATTCTCGCCGCGGATTATAGCATTCGCTCTCTCCGTTGACATTAGCCCATTCGGGTCGGGACTATTAGCTGATTGACCGCCTGCTATCATGAACCTAAACTTGTCAAGGCAGAGCAGATGCTGAGGAGCAGGTAATCATGCCTGATCATCCTTCTTTGTCGTGCCTACTCTGTCAGGCCTGGCTGAAAGGGCTCTGACCTTGCTGACGCTGCTTTCCCGCTGACCAGTGCATGGAGAGAAGCCGAAGCGATCCATGGGCTTGTCGTGGTCGGTTGTGGACGACGGAGGAGTCATGGCGCTACGGATCGGAAGGTGGACTGACCGCTGTTCTTAGCCTGTCGCAGTATTACATGAGGTGAAGCATCTGGTGATCCCGCTACCGAAACAGGGGGAGTTACCTTCGGTCCCGCTCAAGCGTCGCTGTACTCTCCTAGCCCTGGTATCGCTCATTTGGGTCTTTGCCGTGTACTTTGCCTACTATATTGTCCACAAGCCCTTTACGCCAGGTCAGGCCGTGCGGATCGCCGGCGTTGGCCTCGATCTGCTGTTGCTCGTCCTTTTGGTTCTCGTCGCCGCGGCCTGGGGTCGTCGCCTCTCCCGGTGGCTGCGGCTTGAATTCGCCTCTCTCCTCGAGCAGTTCGTCTTCTCCAGCGGCATCGGTTTCGGCGTCCTCGGGTATGCGGTGCTCGGCCTGGGTAGCTTGGGGTTGCTGTACCGCTGGATTTGTTACGTCCTGCTACTGGCCTTGGCCTTCAGCGCCCTCGGCGAGCTACGCTTCTGGTCTGGATGGTTGGTGGCACTGGTTCGGCGCGTCGTGAAACTGGAGACGGCAGGGCGGCGCTGGCAGGTCTTGTTGTCGGTCTATGTCCTCGTGTTGCTGGCGATTACCCTTTCTCGCGCCCTGATGCCCCCCACGGCCTGGGATGCGCTCGTGTACCATCTGGAGGTGCCGCGCCACTATCTGGCCCAGCACAGGATTGTACCGATCGATGACTTCTTCTACGCCAATCTACCCCAGCTCATGGAGATGTTCTACCTCCTGGGTCTACTGCTTGAGGGCGATGTCTTGGCGCAGCTAGTCCATTTCTCCTTTGCCATTTTGCTTGTGGCGGCGGTTTTCTCCGCCGCACGGCAGTTTCTCCCGCGCACTAGTCCACTTCTGGCCGTAGCCTTGTTTCTGTCGGTGCCGGTGATCACCACCTTGGCTGCCTGGGCTTACATCGACCTTTGCTTGACCTTCTTCCTGTTCTGTGCCCTATATGCCTTGTTTCGCTGGCGGGCAAATGGCTCTTCCGGATGGCTGAGCACGTCTGCTGCCTTCGTGGGCCTGGCCTTGGCAGTCAAGTACACCGCCGCGCTGTGGCTGGTCTCGCTGTTGGTCGCTATCGTTTGGGAGCACAGAGGTGCCAAGGAGCGCAGGCCCAGGCCGATCGCCGGTTCCCTCTTGAGGTATGGCCTGATCGTGCTGGCGGTGGCCTGGCCGTTCTACCTGAAGAATCTCCTCTTTACAGGCAACCCAGTCTATCCCTACATTTTCGGGGGCAAGGATTGGAACTCGTTGCGTGAGGCCTGGTTGACGAGCGCCGGACACGGGCTGGGCAACAATCCCCTCGACTACCTGCTCTTGCCGTGGAACATGACCATCAATGGTGTGCAAGGAAGCGCGGCGTTCGACGCGACCATCAGTCCGTTCTTGCTGGCGCTCCTGCCCTTGATCATTATTCTGGGTGTCCCCGGGCGTGTGCATCGCTACCTCCTCTTCTTTGTCGGGGTGCAGCTGGCCTTCCTGGCCTTCAGCGCCTATCACCTGACTTCTATGCTGCAGACTCGCATGGTCCTGGTGATCTTTCCATTGCTCTGCCTCCTAGCGGCCCATGTACTTGGTCGCTTGAATCGCTTGGATACGGCCAGTTTCTCGTTGCAGCGTTTCGCTTATCTGGTGGTTGGCGTCACTTTCGTGCTCAATCTCTGGTCCGAGGTCTCACAACTTGTGCGTCAGAACGCTGCCCCCTATCTCGCGGGTTTGGAGACCAGGCAAGCATACCTGTCCAAGACCCTTGGCGACTACTACCAGATGGCAGCCTACGTGAACGAGAACCTGCCACCCTTGGCGGTGGTCGCCCTTTGGTGGGAACCACGAGGGTACTACCTCCGGCAGCCGGTGCTGGCGGACCCAACCTTGGACGCTTTTCCCCAGCTTGTCGTTGAGAATCAGGGCGAACCGCAGCGTATTGCCGATGCCCTTGTCAGGCGTGGAGTCAGCTACATTCTCCTGAGCCAACACGGTCTGGAGTTCCTTGAGGACCAGCCGCAGTATCCCCTTGCGGAGAGAGACCTTGAAGTCTTGGACGCGCTACAACGCACCCGTCTCGATGTAGTGCATGCGGATGGCGGTTATGTCCTGTATAGCCTGAAGACGACGGATAGTGATCCGCCCTCGATGGAAAGGGACCGGAAGACACCGTATGCCGTCGGCGTTGAACCATCGGATTGATTGGACGTTGTGGAGTCGAAGGAAAGGGTGCGATTCTCTGAACGAGCTGCGCAATCGTTGATGTCTGATAGTCTGAAGCTTAATGGGGCTCTGCTTGGCCGGAATCCCGGGAACAGAGACCTGCCAGCATGGCTGATCTCAGCCCCGTCGGCTGTGACACTGTTCGTAGCCGCTGCGCATAGCTTGGTCCTCGGTGCCATGTTGCAGCCGCGCCGCTGGGATGTTGCCGTTTTTCACAGTCTCAATGAGACGTGGTATGACGGTGCTTTCTTCAACGCCATTGCGAATGCACCGTTTGACGCTTCAATTCAGCTTGATTCCCCGCCCTACCGCTACCAGCGCATCCTGTACCCACTTCTGGCGCGAGCGCTGGCTCTTGGAGACACAGAACGGATTTCGTGGACGCTCCTCCTAATCACGTTCGGGTCTGTTGTTGCCGGAACCTACATCTTGGCCAGGCTACTGAAGGAGTGGAGCCTCAGTCCATGGTATGCAGCCACTTACGGCTTATTCCTCGGTCAGTTCATTTCGATCCGCTTCGACACCAGCGAGCCGTTGTGCTTCATCCTCGTCCTGCTCGCGATCTGGGCGATCGAACATGAACGCGTGCGTACTGCAAGCTTCTGTTTTGCACTTGCACTTCTCGCCAAGGAACTGGCGCTGCTGTTCTTACTTCCATTCATAGCCGTTCGGCTGGCACGGCGGCAATGTCGCGATGCGGCTGTGCTCACTGCCGCCGCGCTTCCTTATGCATTGTGGCAAATGATGCTATTCTTCTGGCTCAAAGAGTTCGGCTTCTTCTCGGGTCCTCGGATTCCGCTTGTGCCATTTGGGGGGTTCCTTGCAGGCGGCTTCTCGCCCGCCGCTGCCCTGGTTCCTCTGATGCTGCTATTACCGGCTGTCCTTGCGGTTTGCCTAGCTATCTGGCACTGGCGCGGCGCAGGAGGCGTGTGGAGTATCATGTTGCTGTTGAACGCGCTGCTCATCATCTTCGTGCCTTCCGAGAGCTCGGGGGAAATGCGCGCACTAGCACGGCTCTCTCTCGGCTTCGTGCTGGCGACGCTGCTCTTTGGTGGTAGACTCCGCGTTTCGCGCGTGTTGAACTATTCCATCCTGTGGATACCAGTCTCGTGCATTTTCATACCATCGATGTTCTACGGGCTCTAGACCGGAGTGCCCGCGGTAGGGGGCTTGCGTGCTGCTGTTCGAATTGATACCTGCCCCGGTATATGGCACTGAAGAGGATCGGTTAGGCCACACAGCCTCTGCGAGTGGGCGGGACCCAACCGGGCTAGTCGGATGTTGGCCATGATCAAGGTATTAGGGCTACGCACAACTGATCTCTCTAGGGCTCGGTCGCAGTGGCCGCTGATGTGGTCGGCGCTGGCGGTAGGTCTTGCCTCTCTTCCATATGCGCTTGGCTACCTTCTAGCCCCCAAGAACGAGGTCTTCATGGGTCTCCTGCCGTATTTCAACGACGCCAACTCCTACCTGGCGAAGATGATGGAAGGGTTCAACGGCCACTGGCTCTTCTACCTGCCGTATACTTCGGAAGATCACCCTGGGGCACCGTTGTTTCTCACCTACCTGCTCTTGGGCAAGATGGCTGCGCTTAGCGGGCTACCGGCCATTGTCACCTTCCATCTTGCCCGCGTTGTCGGCGGGTTTCTTCTCCTTCTGCTTTGTTATCGCTTCCTGGTTGCACTTCGCTCTGGTCGAGGGATCACCAGGCTGGCCTTCCTTCTTGCGTGCTTCCTGGGTGGTGCCGGCTGGATAACACTCGTTCTGCCCCTCAACTGGCTCATCGGCAATTTCCTCACGGTGGACTTGACGGGCCCGGTGACGACGCTCTTCTGGGCTCTATTCACCTTCCCTCACCATCTCCTTGGCATCGGGCTTATCGTATCCACGTGTTGGGCGGCCTTGCACGCCTTCGATGATAAGACGCTTGGCACTACGCTCCTCACCGGCCTCCTCGCGGCAGCGTCCGGCTTTGTTCATCCAACCTATCCAGCCATCTTGCTTTCCATTATCATTGCCTACGGTCTGCTTGTTGCTTTGGAATCACAGTACCAGAAATGGCATTCGGCCGGGGATGACAGTCGTTGGGACGGTCACGGTACAGCCCCGTCTTGTGGACAGACGGGAAGCGCGTACCGGCCAGAAGACGGCTGGCGCCGGTGGTTCGCCTTGACTTTGTCCGTCCAGCGAGTCCGTCTGCCCGGGCTTGGCGTTCTCACCGTCGTCGGCACCGCCGCGCTGCTGTCAGTCGTCTATCAATACTCGCTGATCTCTGGGAACTGGGCGCTGAACTTGTGGCAGGAGCAGAGCAGCAGGATACCACTGGGCGGTTTCGGGCAGTATGCCTTTGCCTACGGCCCTTTGACAATTCTGGCGCTAGCCGGCTGCCAAATCATGCTGCGTCGACGGAGGAAGGAGGCGCTGCTGCTGATTGCCTGGGCGTTCACGGTGCCTGCGTTGATCGCTTTCTCCTACTGCGCGAGAGTGGTGCCTCTGGCGCATGGGCTGGTAAGGGCGTCCATCGGCTGGACCATTCCGTTGTCCGTGTTAGCCGCGGTAGGCGTGCACAGTTGGCTTATTCCTCTGCTGGCAAAAGCGCGCCGACCGAGACTCGGACTGGGCGCCGGTTCAAGCCGGTATCATTGGCGCCGCATCAAGCTGCTTGCCGCGGCACTAATCTTTGTTCTAGGGGTGCCGTCGACTTTACTTGTGTTGATGAATGGCATAATCATCGATGTGCAACACCGGCAACCGTATTATCTGGTCAGAGACGAGGTTGCTGCTTTGGAATGGCTGCGGGACAGAACCAAGCCAATTGATGTCGTGCTAGCCGGCACGAAGCTCAGCACCTTCGTGCCGGCTACGGCGGGGAACCGAACCTACCTTGGTCATGGAGTGGATGTATTTCGCCTGCTCGCGGCGATAGGCCTCTGCCGAACCGAACCTACCTTGGTCATGGAGTGGAGACCCTCTACGCCGAGGCCAAGGCAGCTCAAGTCACATCGTTCTTTGCAGACGAGACCGACCGGGCCGAACAGGAGAGGTTCCTGCAACAAAACCGGATTAGCTATGTCCTGGTCGGGAACGAAGAAAGGGCTGTCGGAGCAGGCGACCTGACCGATAGAGGCTTCCTGTGTCTGGTATTCGTCAATCCGACAGTATCGATCTACCGGGTTGGAGAGAATGCCTCGATGGCAAGGATCGGTGATGAGAAACCTGGGTCCTAATCTACCCCGGAACCGGGGATCGGTTGGCGAAACGACGGAAAAGAGGCGACAGAACACGGGTCGGTGGGGTGATGAACGCGGTGGTTCCCTGCGCTCCCTCTTCCCCCGCGAAGAGATCGCCTGGCTAGGGGTATGGACGGCGGCAGTGCTGGCACTTGCGTCGCTGCCCTACGTTGTGGGCTACCTGTTAACGCCTTCGGGTAAGGAGTACATGGGCTTCTTCCCCTATATTCAGGACTCCAACTCCTACCTGGCCAAAATGCAGCAGGGGGCGCATGGCCAGTGGCTGTTTCATCTGACCTACAGTCCAGAGGAAAGTACGGGGACGCTCGCCTTCATCTACTATCTGTTGTTGGGGAAGGTGTCTGCGCTAATAGGGTTGCCGCACATCGTCACGTATCACCTTGCCCGGGTCGTCAATGGAGCGCTGTTGCTCTTGGTCGTGTACGCCTTCATCGGCCAGTTTCTCAGCCATCGCCAGACGAAACGGGTTGCCTTCCTTCTCATCTGCTTTTCCGCCGGTCTTGGCTGGCTCGCTCTAGCGCTGGGCTTCCGCGAGATCGGAGGGGAGCTTCCCATAGACGTGCATTTCCCCGATTCGACGACCTTCTGGTCGCTCTTCACCTTTCCACACTACCTATTGGCGCAGGCTCTGATGCTACTCGCCTGTATTTGGCTTATCATAGGTATGGAGAGAGGGTCGGCGCAATGGAGCGTGGCGGCGGGCCTGGCCGCCTTGGCGTTGGGCCTCGTGCTGCCCTTCGGGGTCATCACTGTGTATAGCGTGTGGGGAGGCTTCTACGCTTTGTTGGCGTTGAAGGACCGGGATCTACACCTGCGGTCGATTCCCTACTTCGCTATACCCTTTCTGATGGCTGCACCTGCAGTGGTATATGGCCTCTACATGTCGGGGGTTGACGCAGTCTATCGTGGCTGGACGTCCCAGAACCTGACAATTACGCCCGGTCCCCTCAATCTGATCGTGTCCTACGGTCTGCTCTTGCCGCTTGCCGTCGCCGGGGTAGTATGGATCTTGAGACGAGGCTCTTCCAGAATGCTTCTAATCGCCGCCTGGACGTTGGTGATTCCTGTGCTTTTGTACGCCCCGACTCAACTGCAGAGAAGGGTGATCATCGGTTGGCATATCGTCTTGGCAGTCAGTGCGGCGATCGGGCTCGTGATGGTCGTCGAACCGTGGGTGGTGAGTCTCTGGAATCGCAAAGGGGCTAAGCAGCGGTCGGGCAAGGGGCTGAGGATGCTGGTGAACTCACTGATCATTCTGACTCTCCCCTCTACGCTGCTCATCGTGGGTCTTGCCCTGCTGAAGGGGTTCACGCACGAGTATCCCAGCTATCTGTACAGTGAGGAGACTGATGCGCTAGCCTGGCTGTTGGACAACACCAAACCTGGAGACACCGTGCTGTCCGGATGGATCCTCGGAAGCTTCATCCCCGCCCGGGCCGGAAACCGGGTCTTCGTGGGACATTGGGCAGAGACGATTGACAGTGCGGCCAAGACGGCGAAGGTCTGCCAGTTCTTCTGCACGAATGATCGGGAAGCGCGCCTGGCGTTACTGCGGGAGTACCGGATACGCTACGTGTACGATGGCTCGGAAGAAAGGGCGCTTGGGAACCTAGGGCCTGCTGACTACTTGGTAGAAGTGTACGGCAATGACAGAGTCAAGATCTATCGCTTCGATGACGGACAATAAGCTTCTCACAGACCGGAAACGAGCGCCGGCGCAGTTTGCCTGGGTCTGGGACCGGCTGGAGTTGGCGCTGCTCGGTACGGTCCTGGTCGTGGGCTTGGCGGTGCGTCTGTGGTATGCTCAGGCTATCGACTTCCCACCACTTGACGACCCTGCCTACTACGTGAAGGTCGCACAAAACATCCTCGCGGGCCGTGGCCTGACGGTCGATATCATCTGGGACTACTTCCTGCCGTTTGCCTCGGTGACGCATCCCAGCAACGAGTTCTGGATGCCTCTGACTTCGCTAGTGCTCTGCGTTTTCTTCCGGCTCTTTGGCGTTTCTTTTCATGTGGCGCAGATCCCTGGGGTTATGGCAGGTGCCCTCCTACCGGTCATGAGCTACATTTACGCCCGCCTAGTTTTCGAGGAAGCGGGATTGTCTATGCCCCGTCGTGCAGCATTCACCTGTGGGCTGCTAGTGGCGTTGAATGCTCTTCTCAGTTACCAGTCGGCGATCGCCGACAGCACGGCGCCCTATGCCGTGCTGGTCCTCGGTGCTCTGCTGGTGGCCGGTCGGCGGGTGGGAAATGCCTCCCTTGGCAGACACCTCCTGCTGGGGATTCTCCTGGGACTTGCCTATTTGACACGGTCACACGCGGTCTTCCTGATGCTGGCCTGGGGGAGCGTGTGGACTTTCTCCATTTGGCACCGGCAGGTGGAGCGGCGTTTCATAGTAGGGCGAGGTCTGATCACCATAGCGGGCGCCGGGTTGATCATTGTACCGTGGCTGATGAGGAACTACCTCGCCTTTGGGGCATTCTCCTCGCCTTCGACCTACAAGGGTGCGTTGCTGGTCGACTACGTCGACTTCTTCAACTATGCCACGCCTGTCGACTTGAGCACGTTTCTGCAGCATGGTCCCTTCGCCATTCTGGCTTCACGGTGGGAAGGGTTGAGCCACAATCTGACGGTCCAGAACCTGGCGATGCCGCCGCTGGCCGTCATCGCTTGGGCCGGTCTGTTTCTGCTGGTCATCCGGTCTTCGCAGGCGCGATTGGGGCTGCTCTACGCCGCCTTGCTCTATCTGGGCATGTCACTGATCTTTACCGGTCCGGCGATCACCGGCAGCTACTGGCATTCTCTGGGAAGCGCCATACCGGTGATGTATGTCGGGCTGGTCTACCTGCTGGCTTGCCCTTGCCGATGGCTGAGCAGGCGGCAAAGCTGGCGATATGATTTCTTCGAGGTATTATGCCTGGGGCTTCTGGTGATCTCTGTGCTCCAGCTGCTGGTCGTCGGCTCAGGCACGACCAGGCGACATCAGAAAGAAGCCCAGCAGTTTGGCAGCATCGCCGCTTGGCTCGCGGAGCATCCGGCGCCAGTGGTGATGACCACGCAGCCTTCGACCCTGAACTACGTGACCAATGTGCCGGCAATCATGCTGCCGGGCAATGAGCAGCCAGATGTTGTTCTCGAAGCCGCTCGACGCTACGGCGCGCGCTACCTGATCATCACCGAGCAGTTCGGTCTCTATCCAAGGATTCTGGAGCAGCAACCTGATCCTCGTTTCGTGGAGGTGCTGCGGACGGAAGATGCACGCATCTACGAGTTGAGGTACTTAGTACCATAGTATCAGGCGCTTCTCTTCCCAACTGGTTTTGATGGTGTTATACTGCCGCCGTGATCTACCGTAGCAAGGCTCCATTGCGCCTCAGCTTCGCTGGCGGCGGCACCGACGTACCACCCTATCCGGAACGGTATGGTGGCGTTGTGCTTGCCAGTACTATCACGAGGTATGCGTACGTTTCTCTCCGGCCGCGTGCTGATGGGATCGTGAAAGTGCAGTCCCTCGATCATGATGTGATGGCCAAGTACGACGTTAGTGACGAGGATGTGTTCGAGGGGGAACGGCAGTTGGCAGATGGCGTACTGCACCATTTCGGCATTCCCGACGGCGCGGACATCTTCTTGCACACTGATGCACCGCCCGGGAGCGGGTTGGGCTCGTCTTCGGCGATGACCGTCGCGATCATCGGCGCCCTCCGGCATTGGCTGCAGTTGCCCCTGACCAGTTACGAGACGGCTGACCATGCGGTGAAGATTGAGCGGGTCGACCTCGGGATCAAAGGGGGGTTGCAGGATCAATACGCCACGACTTTCGGGGGCTTCAACCTCATCGAGTTTGGCAAAGATCGGGTTGTAGTTAATCCGCTCCGAGTAGAGCGTCACCTCGTGCGCGAGTTGCAGTACCGCCTGCTGCTGTGCTACACGGGTAAGACACGGCTTACCGGCAACATCCTTAGCCGGCAGATCGAGCGCTATGAGCGCCGAGAGAAGGAGGTGGTGCAGGCCCTACAGCGCCTCAAGGAGATCACTGTCGAGGCGAAGAACGCGCTGCTGATGGGACGTCTGGACGATTTCGGTGACATGCTAAATCACAGTTGGATGAGCAAGAAGAAGCTCGATACGGAGATCAGCGACCCATATCTCGACGAGATGTACGAGCTGGCGAGGAAGCGGGGAGCCATCGGCGGCGAGATCGTTGGCGCCGGTGGTGGCGGGTATCTCCTGCTCTACTGTCAGTTCGACAGACGTCACCTCATCGCAGAAGAGGTGGAGAGGGTTGGTGGCAAGGTCGTGGAGTTCAGCTTCGAATTCAGAGGTCTACAAACTTGGCAGGTGCCGGAATTATGAATGTACTGATTACCGGGATCACCGGTCTGGTCGGCAGCCATCTGGCCGACTATTTGGTGGAGTTTCCGCAGGTGCGAGTCTTCGGCTTCAAGCGCTGGCGCAGCAATCCGCGGAACATTGCCCATCTGGTAAACAGAGTGGCAATGCTGGAAGGTGACGTCGAGGACCCCTCTTCGGTAGAGCTGGCCCTTCGCCAGTCCCAGCCCTCACGCATCTTCCATCTTGCTGCCCAAAGCTATCCGCGGGAAAGCTGGGATGCGCCCATCGCGACCTTCAACGCCAATGTTGTGGGGACGATCAACCTGCTGGAGGCCGTGCGCCGGCTGGGTCTGTCGACCGTGGTCCACATTGCCTGCTCCAGCGCGGAGTACGGCTATATCCTGCCGGAAGAGGTGCCGATTACCGAGGATCACCCGCTGCGTCCTCTCAGCCCCTATGGTGTGAGCAAGGTCGCTCAGGAGTTGCTCGGCTATCAGTATGCGGCAAACTTCGGTCTCCGCACCGTGATGACGAGGAGCTTCAACCATATCGGCCCGCGCCAGGGTGACCGCTGTGCGGTGCAGACCTTCTGTAAGCAGGTGGCAGAAATCGAGGCCGGACTGAAGCCGCCGGTGGTGAAGGTGGGCAACCTGGCGCCGCGTCGCGATTTCTCCGACGTGCGTGATGTGGTGAGGGCGCTGTGGCTCTTGGCCGAGAAGGGACGTCCGGGGGAGGTCTACAACCTCTGTTCCGGACAAGCGCCGACGATTGGCGAAATCCTCGATCAGGTCCTCTCGATGGCGCGGGTGCCGATGCAGGTCGAGGTCGAAGAAGCACGCTTACGCCCTTCGGACGAGCCGATCTTGCTCGGGGATAATTCGAAGCTGCGCCGGGATACCGGCTGGTCACCGCAAATCCCGCTCGCCCAGAGCATCGCCGATATTCTCGATTTCTGGCGTCAGGAATTGACATAAGTGCGGGCATTGCTCTCCTCGCCGCGGACCGCTTACCCGGTGATCTTCCTACTCGGCCTCCTCGTGCGGTTGATAACCATGGTGCCCATCCGGCAACCGGGTTACATGGATGCCTACTACTACTACCACGTCGCAAGCAACCTCTATCAGGGAAAGGGCTTCACCGAGGATTTCATCTGGAACTACCTGGCGATCCCCGATTCCGTCACGCATCCGAGCAACCTCTATTGGATGCCTTTGGTCTCAGTTTTGATTTACTTCTCGTTCCTTCTTTTCGGTGAAGGGTTTCGTGCGGCGCAGGTACCTTTGGTGCTTTTGTCCGCGGTCTATCCACTGGTAGCCTTCTGGCTGGGAAAGGACGTCTTTCGTAACCTCCGCTATGCCTGGACCATGGCCCTGCTGACCATCTTCAGCGGCGTAGCCTTCATCTACTGGGTGGTTCCCGACAACTTTGCCCCTTTTGCCTTGGCCGGGTGTCTGAGTCTGATTTGCTGTTATCGGGGTCTGAGGGACAGCCCTTGGTTCTTCGCCGGCGCCGGGGCTCTCGCCGGCTTGGGTTGTCTGGCCAGGCCAGATGGGGTGCTGCTTCTGGTGGTGGCACTGGTGACGGCGCCGGCCTGTATGCTGATGGGAAGCACGAAGCGACTGGCGCGGAACGAGTCACTGGAAATGGATACAATGGCGAGCGGCGCACTTGTGGATGCGGGCGCAGGCGTAAAGCCTGCGGCTACAGTTCCTTGCCACGTCGATGGCGATTGCCCGATGGAGAACAAGGTGCCTCGCTTTGCGGTGCGGAAGCAGAACACCCGAAGGGCTCTCATCGCCATTTGCGCCGCGCTCGTCAGCTTTGCTCTCGTAATCTCACCTTGGCTGGTCCGCAACCAGGGGGCATTTGGCACTCCTTGGCCGAGCGCAGGGGCAAAGACGCTGTTCCTCACTGAGTACAACGATGTCTTTGCCTACGGGAAAGACCTGACGTTGGGCCAATACTTGGACTGGGGCTGGGGCAACATCTTGCGCTCCAAAGGAGAAGCGTTGTGGAGGAACCTACTGACCTTCGGCGAGTTGCTCCTCTTCTATATGCTGCCTTTCGCCCTTGTGGGCTTCTACCTACTTAGACGGCGCGTTGAGTATTGGCCGTTCTTCGTCTATGGCGTGCTGCTCTATCTCTCGATGTCCTTGCTCTTCACTTTTCCCGGCCCACGGGGTAGCTTTCTCCACAGCGCATCAGCACTCTTGCCGTTCCTTTTTGGTGCGGCGGTATGCGGCCTTGACAGATGTGTGGCGGCGACGGGCAGGCGGCTCAAACACTGGAACGTGCTGGTGGCTCAATGTAACTTCACTGTGATCATGATCATCTTTGCAGTTCTTGCCAGCGCCGGCTTGGGAATTCGTGCGGCTGATGGCTGGGATCACCGCTTCCAGATCTACAATGAGATCGCTGCTTGGCTCGCCACCCGCCTTTCTGACGGAGAGCTCGTGATGGCGGTCGACCCGCCCGGCTACTACTACTCGTCCGGGCGGAGGAGTATCGCCGTGGTCAACAATGATCTCGAAACGACCGTGGCGGTCTGCCGCCGTTATGGTGTCCGCTACATTCTGTTGGAAGTAGCCCATCCCATACCGTGGCATCGCTTCTATCTTGGCGAAGAGGAGGCACCGGATCTGGCCCTTGCCGGCCAGGTCGCCGACGTCCGCATTTACGAAGTCAAATCAGAGGACGAGTCTAGTCCCTAGCCTCGGCGTGGCTGAACAGAAATAAAGAAAGGGGTGTCCCCGGCGCCGACACCCCTGTTCTTTGTGGATGGGTATGACCTACAGTGCGTCCACTACGGAGCTGAAGATGCTGCCGATCTGCGGACCGACCAGAACCAAGATAGCGATAACGATGATGGCAACCAAGAAGATGATTAGACCATACTCAACCAGACCTTGCCCTTCTTCTCGCTTGATCAAACCCTCGGACATCTCATCCACCTCCCTTCCTCAACGTTTATGATTCGTTTGGCGACCACCGAACATCTGGCGGCTTCGCCGTTAGGGCATCTCGTCTTGTGCTCGCTGTGGCCTATCGCGCTGTACAACCGCATTATATTGCCGCCGAATCTGCCGAACAATAGCGTGATCTGGCCATTAGAATGCGCAATTACCTCCTAGCCGCCGGGTCATGTGACTGTGACTGTTAGGCCAGGACTGGCAGCCCGGGGGTGCTCAGGTCAGGGGCCGGGGTCGGAGGTTGTGGGACAGAGCATGTGGAATTGAGGAGCGGGCTTCAAACGGCAGTTCTTGGCGAAGACGGCCTTGGCCAAACCTCCCGGCCCCGATTTCTGACCTCTGATCCCCGAACGTCCAGTACCATCATCCCCCCCTCAACAGGCGTATTCTGCTAGTGCTCCGCAGGGAGCCCGCTGCTATAATCGGCAGTGTCATGGACAGTAATGCGCCGATATCGCCGGATCGCCTTTCCGCCAATCTGCGTGCCGTAGTTGAGGCGTTGCCTGATAACGCCTCCGGCACCCCCAATGGGCGCCAGTGGACGCACGTTGTGGATGATTCTCTGCGGCGTACCAACACGGCGGTACTGCTGGCCGGCCTCGCGGTAGTGATGCTGGCCTCGCGGCTTCCCTTCATCAGCCAAACCCTCTACTACTGGGATTCCGTGCACTTCGCCCTCGCGTTGGAGAATTTCGATATCGCCAGGCACCAACCTCATCCGCCGGGATACATCTTGTTCGTGGCGCTTGGTTATGTGGCGAACCGGCTCTTCGCCGATGTTAATCATGCCTACATTGCGATAGGGATCGGGGCGGCGATGCTGGGCGCGGTGGCGATGTACAGACTGGGTGTTGAGGCGTTCGACCGTGAGACAGGATTAGCAGCCGCATTGCTGCTGGGCTTTAGCCCCATGCTCTGGTTCTATAGCGAGATCGGCGCCCTCTACGGCGTGGAGCCGGCGCTGGTTATCGTGGTCTTGCTGCTATGCTTGCGCGCGAGAAAGGGGCAGGTGAGCGCGGTCTATGCCGGCGCGCTGGCCCTTGGGCTTGTCGGCGGTATCCGCCAGACGACGCTGGTCTTCCTCTTTCCCCTGTGGCTGTATGCTGTCTGGCCACGAAGAGTGGGAGCGGGCCTCTCCCCCAGCCTCTCCCCGACATGGGGAGGGGAGACGGAGCCTTCCCTTAACGCCTCGCTGACACGAGGAAGAGGGCAATGGTCGGTGGCGCGAATCGCCATTCCCCTTTCCCGTCTCGGGAAGGGGGGCAGGGGGGCACGTCATTTCCGCCACCTGTTCCTCTCGCTGATGCTGCTAGGGTTCACTGTACTAGCATGGCTGATCCCGCTTCTCGTGCTCGCGGGCGGGCCCGAGATCTACTTTCGTGAGTTGGCGGCGCTCAATCGGCTGGATGCGATGCAGACGTCCATAGTCTACTGCGGTATTGGCGTGCTCCCCAAAAACATCCTATATGTGGTGGCCGGCTTGCTCAATGGGCTACAGGCTGGAGCGATCCTCTATGTCTTGTGGCTGCTGCGCCTATTTCCCTACCGATCCTCTGTGGCATCCGACTCTCCGGCCGAACCCTCACTTCCTGGCGGTTCATCGGCTGTCGGGGGCAGCACCCAAACCCGTCAGCACCAAGGCCTTGGCGGTTGGTTTGTAGCCCTCAGCCTTCTGCCTGCGACATGCTTCTTCGTCTTCGACCACCTTGGGCAGTTAGGCTATACCGCCATCCTCCTTCCGGTGCTGATTCTGTATTTGCCACCTCTCGCCCGCTCTTTCGTAGCTGATCTGGCGGGGAGAGTTGCCCGTCAGAAGCCTTTCGGGCTTGACCGTCTCGACGTCAGGCGCGGCACCACCGTCGTGATCGGTTTGGTGCTGGCTCTTTACGTAGTTGGTTTTCTGGCAGCGCACTTTCCGATCAGTAGGTGGGGAATCGAGGAGAAGAACGAAAGATGGGCCGAGGTCGACCGGGTGGTCCAGAGCATGCAACCCGAGGATACCGTGCTCTTGACCGATCTCGAAGACCTAGACTCCTTTCGCCATCTTTTCTACTACTGCCCGGACTATCACATCTACGTCGTAGATGCCGGCACGGGGCGCGCCGTGGGTTGGCGGTTCGAAGGGTATCACCGGGTCTCCAATTACGGCTTCTCCGATATTCCCAAGCCGCGTCAGCGGATCGAACTAGAGGCTGCGATTGCGAACGTGCTGGTTTTTGACGAAGACCTGGCGCAGTTGGCAGCTGGCTGGCGAGAGGTGAAGCGTTGGGACCTCCCTGAGCAGCGGACCATCTATCAGCTTGCACCGCCGGAGGGAGTCGACAGGGTGGTAGCCATCGGCTTTGACCGGGGCCTCATGGAACCTGTTCTTGAGGACTGAACGTGTCAACTGCTCATCTGGAGAGAGTGATCAGGCGGAGAGTAAAGGGCCTGACTTTGGAGCTTGGACCAATTCAACTGATCCTGATAGCCACCATTGCCAGCCTGATTGTTTATCTGGGTTCCCTGTATACTCAAGGGATTCAGGCTGGATTCCCCCTTGACGACTCTTGGATCCACCAAACTTTCGCGCGCAACCTGGCGGTACGTCACGAATTCGCCTACAACCCAGGTGAGTTATCAAGTGGCTCTACTTCCCCACTGTGGACCCTAATCCTGGTGCCTGGCTTTGTGCTGCGGGTCGATTCTCGACTCTGGGCCTATTTGCTTGGAACTGTGGCTCTGGCGACCACCGGTCTGCTCGGGCGTCGTCTCTCGTTGCGTTTGTTTCCGCATGCATCGAATCTGGCGGTCTTGGTCGGCCTAGCCGTGGTCCTCGAATGGCATCTCAGTTGGGCGGCCTTCTCAGGAATGGAGACAACGCTATTCATCGCGGCCACTCTCGGTTTGCTTGTCTATTGGGATCGTCCAGCACCATTCGTCGGATTCCTCGGGGGTATCGCGACCTTACTGCGGCCAGAAGGAGTTGTCGCCTTCTCTCTCGTCGTGACTGCCCGGATATTGTCACGCTGTCTAGCTCTGAGAAGCTCTGAAGCCGATGCATCAAGTATTCGGACCAAGCTCAAGAGTCTCTTCCTTGACGGCCTGACGACCTTGCTAAGTTTCTCCGTGGTTCTTGCGCCTTATCTGGCGTTCAACATGGTAGTGGCCGGGCAGCCTCTGCCTACGACCTTCTACGCCAAGCATTCGGCGTACGGACAGGGACTAAGCATGGCGCTCATCACCGGCTACGTGACACAAGTGTGTTCCTGGCTCATCCTCGGGCCGATCCTAGTTCTCACTCCTGGCCTGGCATTTAGCCTGTGGTCGGTTGCCGCAAGAGGGTCCGTAGCTCTCCACCAGTATCGCCGCGGCAATTTCTCCTACCCGGAAGTGGATCGCTTGATCACCGGGACTATGCTCGTCGCCTGGTGTACCGCTTTGGTCTTCCTATATCTGATCAGACTACCAGTGATCTATCACCACGGGCGCTATCTCTTCCCTCTGTTGCCAGTTCCGATCCTCTTTGGCCTGTGGGGTACCATCAGATTGGGCGCTATCCTGCCCTATCGTGCGCTGGTGAAGGTCTTTGTCTTGGCCGCGGGCCTTTACTATGTCGTTCTTTGGGTCGATGGTGGTGTGAACAAGTTCGCTTGGGACGTGAAGTTTATCAACGAAGAACAGGTAGCGACAGCCACATGGCTACGAGAGAACACCGCTGCCACCGACGAGATCGCCACTCACGATATCGGCGCCATTGGCTTCTTTTCGGGTCGCCGCGTCGTCGACACGGCAGGCCTAATCGTCCCGACGCTGGGCGACCGGGTTAGGGATCAAGATGCTATCCTCGAGTTCGTGAGAGAATCGGGTGCCGCCTACTTTGCCCTTTTCCCCAAGTGGTACCCGAAAATTGCCACCAATCCTTGTTTCGATACAGTATTCCGCATAGATCTGGACTACGCGGCTGCCCAAGGAGACAATATGGTGGTTCTAAAATGGAGATGAATGTCGGCTTGAACCAATAGCCGAGCTCTGAGAAATATCTCAGGCAGGCTTGTGGCAGTCTAGGCATGCTGGTTGCGCAACACCCTGATGATCGCTAGGCATGCCGATCCCACCCTTGATCCCTACCCCAGGGCCGCCGACACGATGGCAATTCAGGCATTGAGCCTGCGGCCCTTGCACTGGATGTGGCACTGGGGGTGGAGAGACAGACCCTCCTGTTGGGGTGACTACGGCGGCAACGCTAGTCGTCAAGGGTATCACCGTCGGCTCCGAAGTACTGTCGCAGGAAATCGTGGGCAAACCCATGACCAATGTTAGGACGCTGACAAGCAACACTGCTTTCCCAGCTTGCAAGACTCTTTCCTCCGTTCGTTCTCTGTCTGGCTTCTCTCGTATGTGGTCTTGGTCCTTGGTCCCCTCACCGCATCTGTCCGGTAACCCGTAGCGCGAGGAGAAGCTCCTGCGCAGGCTCCTAGGCTCTGGGGGGACAAGCTCCGCCCCGCGCTATGGGCTCGGATAGGCACTTAGCGCTGCCTTTGCTTTGGCAAGGTCCTTTGCTATCTCCGAAATCACCCGTTCGCGATCGGCTCCTACCTGGCGTAGTGCATAGGCGGGGTGATAGGTAGCTATGGCCTTGGCACCGCCCGGCCCATCGTACCAAAGGCCGTGCTCCTCGGTCATCTTGAAGCCCTTGTGGATCAGCGTGCCTGCCGCCAGATTGCCGAGTGCCAGAATAACCTTTGGCTGCACAGTAGCTATCTCATCGATGAGCCAATGAGCGTCGGCCGCCACTTCGGCTACTCGCGGCGGCCGATTGGCCAGCCGATCCCCATTTCGCCGCGTGGGGCGATGCTTTACGACATTAGTGAGCCAGATCTCATTTCGGTCGATGCCGGCGCGCCGCAGGAGCTCGTCCAACAGGTGGCCTGCGGCTCCTACGAAGGGGCGTCCAGCCTCAGCCTCTTCTGCACCAGGGGCTTCGCCAACGATCATTAGTTCCGCTTCGGGCGACCCTTCGCCAAAGACAAAACCCGACTCCGGGCCTTCGGCCTGCGCGGCCTTCGCGCGCAACTCCTGCATGCGCGCGGCCTTTCTTGGCGAATTCCTAGTCAACCTACTCCCTCTTCTCTGGTCCGATGCAATATTCTATAATTGTAACAAGTGCAAAACAAGTGCCACTAGCAAGAGTCCAGGCGTTTCTATTAGGCATGTATCTTGCACCAGAGTTCGAGCCAGCACGAGGCATCTGTTGTCTCACGACACAGGTTGGTCGCTTCTCGGTCACTTGTGGTTGATTCTCAAGCAAGGGCCGTCTTGGTAGACGCCCATGTGCTTCCGTTTCGACTTGCCAGCCACGAGCTAATGTCTCTCGTGGCCTAGGAGGACGTCGATGAAAGGAAAGAAACTGGCGAAGGAACTAGCCGAGCCCCTTCGCCGATTGAGCGAGATGGACCAATTCGACTCGGAAGACTTCTTGGAGTTCGCTGACGAGCTTTCCCAGCAGTACCGAGCGGGTGGCATACCGAAGGATATCTACGAAGCGTTGGACGACGTCGTAGACAAGAGGTATGCACGCCTTCGCGGCATAACGACGGCGATCTAAGCGGCGCGGGTTGCCTTCTGGGACGGCAATGCGGCGCTCACTCTCCTTCCGAGATCACTTCCACGATCACAGGGATCATGCCACGGCTGTGATCGTCCAGCAGCCCGAACGCGGCGAAAGATAGGTCCAGTAGGACGGGCCTGGCGAAGCCACCGGTGTCCTGCACGACGACATCGATGGATGCGCCACTGTCTTCGTTTACGACCTTCAGCTTGCTCCCGATGGGCCACAGATTGGCTGCAGCAATGGACTCGTCGTACATGTTGAACGGGCGGCCGTTTCGCATCCTATTGCCGTGGAAGGCTGCACCATACCAAGTAGCCAATCCATAGAATTTCTCTCGCTCGGGTGTAGCTGTGGGTTCTACCCTAGGTTCGGCAGTTGGTGAAGCAGTGGGCGTAGCCATGGAGACATACCGAGTGGACAGGTATCCTCGAGCTCCGAATTCCTCATTTGCGTGCGCCGGGTATGCATCGCGAGCGCTCCCAGCGGCGTTGGGCAAATCAAGGCTCGGCAAGGCCGAAGCCCAAATGGCCGCGACAATGACCATTACTGCTAGCGCGGCCCGCGGTAGGTTGCTCACAACTCA
>Ga0315298_1001677_pt1 | contig 39732 bp, 42 predicted proteins | sample WHS_1_MG_FD_203077 | JGI IMG/M metagenome (GOLD analysis project Ga0315298, IMG submission 203077) | Extremophilic microbial mat communities from Washburn Hot Springs, YNP, Wyoming, USA - WHS_1_MG | ecosystem: Environmental > Aquatic > Thermal springs > Hot (42-90C) | place: USA: Wyoming... | reverse complement strand
TTTCTCCAACTCCCACATGTGCTCACGGATGTCGTCCATGCGATCACCCAAGTCTACCGTGCGCCGGTCCACGTGACTGCGCACCCAGGCCGTCGCCGCCTCGGCCTCCTCGGCCTTCAGATTCGTGTCCTGAAAAAAGGCACCGTGCCCAGCCACCCCTTGCTGCGTCGTGTTCTCACTCATATCCGTCACTCCTTCAAAACCTTGTCCGTAACCGGGAGCGCCCGAAAACTACTCGCCCTGCTTCTCCAGCCAGTCTTCGTAGTCTTCCCGCTTCTCATCGATGAAATCCTCGATCACGTCGAAAAGGTTCTCATCCATGGTTTCCAGCGACTTCAGCACACCCGTCATTTCCCAGATGGTGTACATCTCTACGGACGTCTTCAGCGACACCTCCCACGCCGTTTCCACGGTCTGCAGCGTGCGGACGGGGATGGCCTTGCGCAGGACACGCAGATCGCCCTCTACCTTCTGAATGTTTGGACCCCAGTCCGGGAAGTGGTCGGGCTGGATCATATCCGGGGACAACTGGTTGCCGGTGGTGATGAGCTTGAGCATCACGCGCCCGAAAGGCCGGAGCACATCCTTGGCCGACTGCATGCCGTGGCGGATGGACACTTCGCGCATGATCATCACCAAACCGCCCGGAGAATTCTTGAAGGGGCAGCGCGCGGCGCAGGTCATGCACTGCGCACAGGCCCAAATCTTTTCCTGCATGGCGTCGTAGATCTGCTCGACGTTTTCCGTCCAGAGCAGCTGGACGATCTCCCGCGGGCTGTAGTCGTAGAACTGCGCCGAGGGACAGGTGGCGGTACAGATACCGCAGTTGAGACAGCCGTTGAGTTCGTGGTCGTAACGAAAATCCGCCCGGATCTCGTCGAACATCTCCTTCATTTCAGCATACGTAGCCATTCACTCGCTCCTCGCTCGTCAATTCATTAGCGGATACTGATTACGACCACAGTACCGCGGTTGGGTTCAAATGAAAAGGGTGATGTCCGCTTCGCCGGCGAACTCGAAGAAGGCCGCGGCACCGCCAAGCTCGATACCATCGATGAAGTCGGCCGTATCGAACTCGAAGAGGTCCACCGTCATCTGACAGGCGATCATGCGCACTTCCGCCTCGACACACAGCTCCCGCAGTTCTTCGAGGCTGGCCACTCCCTTCGCCTTCATTTTGCTTTTCATCATCGCCGTGGCCATGCCTTCCATGCCGGGCAGGACCATCGCCAAGGTAGGCATGGGCACAGGCATGGGCATGGCGGGGTTGCCGAGGGGGCTCACGCGCAGGTGCCCAAGATCTTTCTTCAGTAACTGCAGTCCGTAAAAGGTGAAGAAAATCTCCACCGAGTAGCCCAGGGCCGCCGCCGTCGACGCCAGGATGAAAGGCGGGTAACCCCAGTCGAGGGTGCCCTTGGTTGCGATGATCGCCAGTTTTTTCTCGTCCATGTCAAATCTCCCGAGGCTGCAGGCTTGGCCTGCACGGCCTCGCTGTGGGCTGTCGGGATTCAGGCCTTCTGAATGAAAAAGACGAACTCGCCGCCGGCTTCCGCCTGATCCAGAAGCGGGTTCTTGGTCTGCTTGGAGAAAGCTTCGAAATCCTTCACCGCGCCCGGATCGGTGGCAACGACTTTCAGGACCTGACCCGAGCTCAGCTCTCCCAGGGCCTTCTTGGTGCGCAGGATGGGCAAGGGGCAGTTGAGACCACGGGCATCCAGGACCTTATCTTCTTGTACCATCTCTCGTTCTCCTAAAATTGACTGACAAACCGCTGAGCGTCCACTCTAGCAGGAACCCTATAGGGAGCAAGGCAAAATTTTTGATTTGTTGATTAAGCCCCCATATTTTAGATTTTACTAATACTCAGTCTGGGGCCACAATGGGGAATCCCCGTCCGGCCCAGGCCGAGATGCCGCCACGCAGGTTCAGTACCTCGCCCGCCCCCTGGGCCGCCGCAAAGGCCGCTGCCTGGGCCGAGCGGCCTCCGCTCAGACAATAGAACACGAAGGGACGATCCCGCTCCAGATCCTGAATCGACATGGGCAGCAAATGCAGCGGGATGTGACGGGCACCGGCGATGACACCGCGCGCCACTTCCGCCGGCGAGCGCACGTCGATGAGGTGAAAATTCTGCCCGGAATCCAGCAGACTCTTCAGCTGATCCGCGGTGATTTCTTTGAAACCATACATGAGGTATCACCTGTATAAGCAAACAGGCAAACAGTATATCACTGGCTGCCGGCGCCTCACCACGGCGGATCAACCGCCAAGGCGCATCATGAACACCCGTGACGAGCGCTCCCGATTGTCCAGGAATTCGTGTCGTTCTGGCTTGTCGTGCCAGATACCGGCGCGGATTCGCGCACGGAGGTCGTCATCGGAACTGCCGTCGCGCAAAAGCTCGCGCAGGTCGAGCCCCGCCTCCTGGCCAAGGCAATACACCAGACGACCGTGGGCCGTCAGCCGAACCCGATTGCAGTTGGCACAGAAGTTCTCGCTGATGGGCGTGATGAAGCCGATACGCGTGGAGGCCTGGCCCACCTGGAAGAGCCGCGCCGGCCCGTGATCGCGCGCGGCGGCGACGGGGTGCAGTGGCCCGTAGTGGGCCTCGATGATGGCCCGCGCCTCTGCGGCGGGCAGGTACTGCGCATCGCGCGCCGCGCTACCGGCGCTGCCCAGGGGCATGGTTTCGATGAAGCGCAGGTCCAACCCATGACGTAGGGCGTACTCCGTCAACGGCAGGATCTCACTGCGATTGTCTTTGCCGAGCAACACCGTATTCAGCTTGATACGGGGAATACCCGCCTCTTGCGCCGCTGCGATACCCCGCAGCACTCGCGCAAGGTCGCCACCACGGGTTATGGACCGGAAAATCTCGGGATCGAGGGCATCCAGGCTGATGTTGAGGTTGTTGAGACCGGCTTCGCGCAGGGCGGGCGCGAGCCTTGCCAACAGCAGACCGTTGCTGCTGATGCTGATCTTGCCGATGCCCATGGCCTTAGCCGCACGAACGTAGTCGACGACGTGGGGATGAATGAGGGGTTCACCACCGGTCAGACGCAGGTGCTGAAGCCCCATGCCCACGAAAAGCTGCAGCAATCGCACCAGTTCCGCCCGCTGCAGGTGCTCGGCACGATCGAAGTATGGCGTACCGTCTTCGGGGGTGCAGTACTGACAGCGAAAATTACAGTGCTCCGTGAGGGAGACCCGCAGGTAGGTAATCCGCCGACCAAAACGGTCCTGTAGCCCGTCACGGGGCGGACCTATCTCCGCACTGGTCCGAGGCCCAGGTCGCATCACCACCCATCACCCATCTGCTGCCATTCCTCCAGGCGCCAGTGAACCGGCAGGGGAAAGCACACCTGCTGCATGCTAGCTCGCCCTGCAGGCTGTATCAACAGGAGGGACGCCCGTGATATAGGTTGACCACGTGTTGCGCCTCGACGAAGAACAGCCAGCGCTCGATGCCAATGCCAATGACCACTGCCACCGCCGCAATGAGCGCCGCAAGCGCCGAGCCCGTGTCCAGGGCCAGGGCCAGGGCGGCGATGGGAACCACAAAGGCGATGCCATACATGAGCACCTTGATGTTCCGCGCCTGCGCCGTCGGCAGGGTGTGGCCAAACTCCTCCGTCAGAAAGGTGCCAAAGGTATGTCCTTGGTCGAGAATCCGCACCGTCAGGCGGTTGAAACCCGTAGCGGTACGGATGCTCGGCCCGCCGGGGCGAGCGATCCAGAAATAGTAGATCCCCTTGAGCACGGCCGCCGCCACCAACAGGGCAACGGCCAGGGCAACGAAGGCCGTTGCCGGTGCTCCCAGGACGATGCGCTCAGCGGCCAGGATGGTGGCGCCGATGCCGAGTCCCATGAAGTAAAAATTGGCCGGCACCAGAGGCGTATTCCACTGCCGGATGGTCCGCAGAACGGCGTAGATCATGCCCTGACAGAAAATGGTGATCAGTCCGATGAGACCGGCAAGGTTGGCGAGCACGAGACCCACGACGTCCGCCGGCGCCTGGGTGAAGTACACCCAGAGCAAATACAGACCAGCGAAGGGGTAGAAGAGCACCGCAAAGATTCCCTCCCGGGCAAGCCAGGACGTACGCCAGCGGGTGAAGGCGCGCCAGGCATTCTTGGGATTGGCCAAATGCGCGGTGGAGGAGAGCATGCCGATGGTCACGAAGACCAGGGCGATCAGGACGGCGATGAGGGTCTGCAGGGGGTTGAGACCACCGTCGATGTGAAAGTCGTTGACGATGGCGACCAAAGCCATGAGGCCAAAACCGCCGCCCGAGAACAGGGTAAGAAAAATGACTGCCAATGCCGGATGCATGGGAACCCTCCTCAGCGCTCGACGACGCGGTTGACCCAGGCTTTGACCTTCGCTGCGGCCTTCTTGCGCATCCCCTCCGTGGGGATCGGCGCGTGCACCCGCGGCGGTAGGTAATGATTGCTGGGGTTGTAGTTCAGTTCGGGCATGAGCTGATAGCCGCCGCGCTCGCGCACGGCTCGGCTCACCGGGCTTTCGGGATCGTCAAAATCGCCGAACATACGGGCGTGCGCCGGGCAGGTCAGCACACAGGCTGGCTGTCGCTCTTCTTCCGGGATCTCCATGTCGTAGATGCGATCGATACACAGGGTGCACTTTTTCATGGTGCCGGAGGCGCGATCCAGCTCGCGGGCGCCGTAGGGGCAAGCCCAGGAGCAGTAATTGCAGCCCATGCATTTGCTCTGGTCCACCAGCACGATGCCGTCCTCGGCGCGCTTGTAGCTCGCCCCCGTCGGGCACACCGTGACACACTCCGCGTTCTCGCAATGCATGCAGGACATGGGGAAGTTGACGGTCTTGTTGTGCGGATAATCGCCGATTTCGTAGTGGCGAATGCGGTTGAACCACACGCCCGAGGGCTTGGCCCCGTAGGGCTGGTAGTCCGTGAGCGCCCCCGTGGTGCCACTGGTATTCCATTCCTTGCAGGCCACCGCGCAGGCGTGACAGCCCACGCAGGTGTCCAGATCGATAACCAATCCAAGTCTCATGCTGAACTCCTTGCTGCAATCCGGTCCCAGTCTGGGTGATGGAATTTCTTCACCCCTGGGTCAGGACCTGAGGTTGACGGGTTCGTGGGTGTGGTAGCGCAGCTGATCCGGTGACGGCGCCATACCGGGCAGCGGCTTGATGGTTTCGAAGGTCGGCCACACCCCCTCCTCGCCCGGCGCCGCCGGCGTGATCTTGACCATGAGGTCATACCAAGCCGCCTGACCGGTGATGGGATCGGAGTTGGTCAACCGACGCTCTCCTCGCTTGGCTGGTAACAGTTCGGAAATGAGATGGTTCATGAGGAAGCCACGGGTTGCTTCGGCGGCGTCGGGCTTGAGTCCCCACGCCCCGGACTGCTTGCCGATGGCATTCCAGGTCCATACCGTATCTTCCTGGCAACCCTCGATGAGCTTGACCTGGACCCGGATCTTGCCGTTGTGGCTCTCCACCCAGACCCAGGACTTGTCTTTGATGCCCATCTGCTCCCCGCGCTTGCGGTTCATGTAGAGGTAATTCTGGGCGATGATCTGGCGCAGCCAGGCGTTCTGACTGTCCCAGGAGTGATACATCATCATCGGCCGCTGATTGACCGCAAAGAAGGGGTACTCCTTCTTGTCGATGCGCTGCTGTTCCAGAGGCTCGTACCAGTCCGGCAACGGGTCGAAATAGGTGGCCAGACGCTCGCGGTCCACGGGGTCCTTGGGCTGCGGGCCGTCGTAGAGCCCGAGTCCCGCCAGGCGAAAGCGCTGAAAGGTCTCGGAATAGAGCTCGATGGTGATGGGATCGGCACTGGGATTGAAGCCGATTTTCTGGGCCAGATCGAGGTATTCCCGGTTGGCGAAGCGGTAGAAGGCCGCCGACTTGGGCAAGTGGTACTGGAAGAAACCCTGATTCTCGATATAGCGCTCCCACTGCTCGGGATTGGGCTCACCGCGCAGATGAGACTTGCCATCCTTGCCCCGCCAGCCGGCCAGGAAACCGATCCCCGGGGCGCGTTCAAAATTGACGATGAAGTCCTTATAGTCCTTGAAGCGCGGCTCACCGTTCTCGCGCGTGAACGCGGGGAATTTGAGGCGCGTGGCCAACTCCACCATCACATCCTGCCAAGGTCGGACATTGCGGTCGGGCTTGAGGATGGGGTGCCGGATGGAGTCGCAGATGGCATCGGGCTCCGAGATGGGCCGATCCAGGAGCGAGATACAGTCGTGGCGCTCGAGATAGGTGGTATCGGGCAGGATGAGGTCGCCAAAGTTGACCATCTCCGAGTGGTAGGCGTCGATGACCACCAGGAAGGGGATCTTGTACTCGCCGTCATCGTCCTTGGCCTTCAGCATCTCCTGCACGTTGGCCGTGTTCATGGTGGAGTTCCAGCTCATGTTGGCCATGAAGAAGATCAGGGTATCGATGCCGTAGGGATCCTTGTTGACGGCATTGGTGATGACCATGTGCATGAGGCCATGGTTGGCGATGGGCGCCTCCCAGGAGTAGGCCTTGTCGATACGCTTGGGACGGCCCTCCTCATCGATGACGAGATCCTCGGGTGCCGTGGGGAAACCCAGGGGCGACGACTTCAGAGGCGTATTGGGGGCGCTGTGCTGAGCCGGCTTGACGGGCGGCGGCACGGGCTTCGGGTAGGGCGCCTTGGCGCGGAAGCCGCCGGGGCAGTCGATGGTTCCCAGCAGCACCTGGAGCAGGTGGATGGCGCGCGCGGCCTGCATGCCGTTGGAGTGTGCGGAGATGCCGCGCATGGCGTGCATGGATACGGGTCGACCGATGAAACGGTCGTGCTTGCGTCCCGCCCAGTCGGTCCATTCCACCTCGACCTCGATACTCTCCTTGAAGGCAACGTGGGCCATTTCCAGGGCCAAACGCTCGATGGTCTCGGCGGGCACGCCGGTGAGACGCGCGGCATTGGCCGGGCTGAAACGCTCATCCAGATAGCGATCGGCGAGGATGCTCATGATCGTGCGCAGGGGGCGACCATCGGGGCTCTGGAAGTCACCAAAGAGGGCGGCCTTGACGCCGGGCTCCATGCCATTGACGAAGGCCTCTTTCTCGAGATCCCAGACCAGAGGGTGTCCAGCCTCGTCGCGATAGATGAGTCCATCGCCCTTCTGTCCCGGGGTCTGCACCACGAGGAACGGGGCGTTGGTGTAACGGAGCAGGAACTCCCAATCGAACTGCTCGTTCTGAAGCAGGACGTGCACCATGGACAGAGCCAGCATGCCATCGGTGCCGGGACGGATGGGGACCCACTCGTCGGCAATGGCCTGATATCCCGTGCGCGCGGGATTGATGCCCACGAACTTGCCGCCGTTGCGCTTGAGCTTTTCGAGCCCGATCTTCATGGGGTTGGAGGAATGGTCCTCGGCAACTCCCCAGAGCATGAAGTACTTGGTGCGATCCCAATCCGGATCACCGAACTCCCAGAACGCGTGGCCGAGCATGTACAGGCCAGCGGTAGCCATGTTGACGGAGCAGAAACCGCCGTGCGCCGACCAGTTGAGGGTACCGAACTGTTGCGCCCACAGGCCGGTGAGTGCCTGCATCTGGTCGCGGCCAGTAAAGTACGCCAGCTTGTTGGGATCCGTGGCGCGGATGTGCTGCAGGCGCTGGGTGAGGATGTCGAGGGCCTCGTCCCAGGAGATCTCCTCGAACTCGCCGGCGCCACGCTCCGTCCCCGGCTTGCGCCGCAGGGGGTTGCGCAGCTTGGCCGGGGACTGCTGCTTCATGATCCCCGCCGAGCCCTTGGCGCAGAGCACGCCTTGGTTGATGGGGTGATTGCGGTTACCCTGGATGAAGCGCACCTGATTGTTCTCGACCGTTACCTTGATGCCACAACGGCAGGCGCACATATAGCAGGTGGTGTACTTGATCTCCTGCTTACCGTGATCCTCGAATTCCATGACCGTAGCCATCGTCTACCTCGCTCGTGGAAAGCGACCGGGCGGGCCGCTCTAAGTTGTATCGGATGGTCGCCGAGGGTGGGTGATAAAGCAACTCAGCGTTTTTGATTTTGTAATAAGCAGCCCTTATTTGCTTTGGCGCCCAGGGCACAGGTACTTTCACTCAGCCCATTCCACGGAGAATCAGCGATGAACCGAAACGATTTCAAAGAACACTCGCGCATCACCGTCACCTGGCGGGACAAGGAGGGCAAGCTGCGCCCAGGTAACTTCTACGTCTACGCCCTCCTGAAGGACGCCATGATCGTGCGTGCCACGGACAAGGATGGCCTCCTGCGCAAACTCCCTTACGCCGACGTACTGCGCATCGTCAAGGCCAAGGAAGTCGCCCCCCAGGATCGTTACCTGATCCCGGAAGAGGTCCTCAAAGAGGCCAACTGGAAGGACCGGGACGTGATGATGCGCTACAGCTCCTCGCCCCACCGCGGCAAGTAACCCTGCAGACATCGCCCCGCTCACCGAGCGGGGTACCCGCTAGGCTTCCCGGCGCCAGTGACCACTACGCCCGCCGCTTTTCTCTAACAGGCGCACGGCGGTGATCTCCATGCCTCGGTCGATGGCCTTGCACATGTCGTAGACCGTCAGCAAGGCGACGCTCACCGCGGTGAGCGCCTCCATTTCCACGCCCGTCTGGCCGCTACAGCGCAGATCCGCGCGACAGAGCAATTGGGGCGGCTCATCCTGGTCCACAAACTCCACCTCTACGGCAGTGAGGGCCAGAGGGTGTGCCAAAGGGATCAGGTCGGCCGTCTTTTTGGCCGCCTGGATGGCCGCGATGCGGGCGACGGCAAGGACGTCCCCTTTGCCGACGGTACTCTGGCGCAGCCGCTCCAGAGTGCTCCTGTGCATGCGAATGCTGCCTTCGGCCCGAGCGCGGCGGTCGCTTACGGGCTTGTCCGTGATGGCCACCATGTGCGCTTCACCGCGGGCATTGAAATGGGTCAGGAACGAGTCCGGGCCTGGCTTCTGGGACATGAAATCTGGCACTCCTTTTGCTTGAATCACGCAAACCCGAGGGCGCGCTTGTGGAGATGTCGGTGCTGAAGAAAACTCTCATCGCTTGGATTCTGAGCCTGTTCTGCCTCTCGGCACAAGGGGATCTGCGCTTTCTGCTGCCGCCGGTGAGCAGCCCCGCGGTCATGTACGCAGCCTTCACGCCCTTGGCCCAGTACCTCAGCCGCGTCAGTGGCGAGACGGTGCACCTCAGCTTCAGCGGCAATCTGCAGAGCTTTTATCTCGAGGCCAACAAGCCCGTGGCACAGATCGCCCTGTTCTGCCCCATCTCGTATTTGCGCGTTGCCCACGAAAGCCCGTATCTGCCCCTCGTCGGCATCGACGGCGGTCCCGGTAGCAACCACAGCGTGATCCTCGTCCGCGCCGACTCCCCGGTCCATAGTGTGTTGCAGCTGCGCGGCAAAAGTTTTGTCATGGGGGACCCCGCCTGTGCTGCCTCTGCCCTGCTGCCCTTGTCCCTACTCAGCAGCGTCGGAATCGGCACCAAGGATTTCAGCACCCTGCGCCAGAGCGGCTCGGATCAGAGTGCCCTGATGGACGTGGCAGCCCGCTTCTACGACGCCACGGCGGTAGCCGAAAATGTGGCCATGCCCTACCTTCGCAACGGCACGCTCCGGGTGGTGGCGCGCATGGATGTCGGCCCCGGCGATCTCATTGCTGCCAGTGCCGAGGTGCCGCCGGCGCTGCGCGACAAACTTCGCGCCGCCCTCCTCGAGACTGCGCACGCCGATCCTGCTGCCTTGCGCGCCCTGGGCGGTCTTGCCTACGGCTTCCACCCTCTGGAAGAGGGTGCCTATGCTCCCTTGCGCGCCCTCTACCGTGATCTATACGGTAAGCGCCTGGATCCCAAATATCGCAGCAAGCACTTGGTGCTTGGCATTCCACCGGCCTTTTCTCCAGTGACGGCAGCGCGCCTCTTCGCCCCCCTGGTTCAGGCCTTGCGCAAGGCCACCGGTGAGTCGGTGGTGGTGGTCATTCCGCCCAGCGAGACGGATTATGTGCGCGACCTGCGCGCGGGACGCTACCAGTTTGCCCTCTTGAGTCCGCTGATGCACGAGGCGGCCAAGGGTCGGCTCCAAGTGTTGGCACGCCTGGACCCACCCAATAGCGAGAAGGGTCTGGCGGTGGTGAGCATTCAGCACCACGGAACCACACCGGAAACCGCCGGACCCGCTCTGACCATTGCCTACAGTAGCCCATACTGTAGTGCTGCCGGCATTCTGCGTCCGTGGATCCAGCAGCACGCCCATGGGCGGCCGTTGCACTGGCAGGGAGTGGCCTCGGAACGGGCGGTGTTTGCAGCTCTGGCCACGGGCAAGGCGGACTGGGGCGTGCTGCGCGCCGCGACCGTGACCGATCTCATGCGCGAGACTCCCGACACGTGGCGCGTGCTGACCACGGCCGGACCAGCGCCGGCCTGGGTGCTGGCCTCACGCCCGGCGCTGCCCAAGGTTGAGATCACCCGGCTGCGACAGGCATTGGCGGCGATCCCGCCCGCAGAGCTCGAAGCCGCCGGTTTTGCCAGCATTCGTCCCAGCTCATGAGCCGCGAGCTCTCCGAGGCAGCGGGCGGTACACGTCCCGCGGAACCCGCCGGCGCTTCGTCCATGCGCAGAAGGGCCCGGGTGCTCCTCGTCGGCTCCTGGCCCCATCTGTGGCAGGAACTCAGTTGGCGCAGCAAGAGCATGGCCTTCGTCCTGCTACTCGTTGCCCTGATCTATGCCCTCATCGCGGTATTTCTCTACACCTCGGTACGCGCCGACCTGACGAGCCAAGTACAGAACGAACTGGCTCGCCTGGCCGACAACATCGCGCGGGAGGCCGCCAACCCCATCCTGCTCAAGGATGGCGGCAAACTGGCGCAACTGGCCAATCCCGGCAACCCACTGGTGCGCGCCGTGGAGATCGTCGACCGCAGTGGCGTGGTCGTCGCCAGCAACCAGCTCAACCAGCTGGGTGCACAGGCGCAGTTGCCCCTGCACCCCAGCGGCCACGGCGACCTCTTCCAGGCCCCCATTGCCGCGGGTTCCTACCGCCTGGGTACCGTCTGGCTGCAGGGAAACCGACATAAGATCAGTGCCTTGGTGGATGAGCGTCTCAACCGCACCACGAGCCGCCTGCTGATCCTGGGCGCCATTACGGCTCTACTGGGTTTGCTGGGTGCGTACCTGGTGAGCCTGGCCATCACCCGACCGGTACTGCGCTTGTTGCGCGACATCGAGGGCATGGAGCAACGCCTGGGGCTGGAGGATCGTCGCGAGCTGTACGCCCCCGATCGTCACGGGGATGAGCTCCACCGCCTGGAGCGGGCCTTTCGCATCACCGAAACGCGCCTGCACGAGCATCTCCAGGAGCTGCAGCGTCTGCACCAACGGCAACAGGACATGCAATGCATGGCCACCATCGGCGAGATGTCGTCACAGGTCGCGCACGAGATCCGCAATGCTCTGTCCTCACTGCGGGGAGCGGCACGCTACCTGGTTCGCTACGGTGGCCAGGACAACGGCAAGAATAATCTGGTGCCAGAGGATTTTCTGTCGATCATCGAGGAGGAGGTCCAGCGTCTTTACGACATGACCCAGGGCTTCCTCGATTTTGGTCGTTCTTACCGCCCCGAGTATGCCGATACCTCGCTGTATGCCCTGCTGCAGCGTTGTGTCGAGCGTCACCGTCCGGACTTCGAGGGACACGGTGTCGCCGTCGACGTGGACTGCCCCCCCGAGTTGCACGCCAGCGTCGACCCCTCCCTCATTGGCCAGGCCCTCAGCAATCTCCTGCTCAACGCCATCGATGCGGTGCCTGAGCCCGGCGGTCGCATTGCTCTGCGTGCCTACCGGGAAGGTCCGGGACTGGTTTGCATCGCCGTTCACGACAACGGGCCCGGCGTGCCGGCAGACAAAAGGGGTGTCATCTTCAAGCCTTACTTCACCACCAAGACCAAGGGCAGCGGTCTTGGTCTGGCCATGGTGGCGAAGATCATGATGGTGCACGAGGGTCGTGTGGAGCTCAAGGAGGCGGGCGAGGGCGCCGAATTTGTCCTGCACATTCCCGATCGCCTATCCTCAGACGCCGACTAGCACGATCCACCCTGGCGCCTGTGTGAGGATTCCATGGAAGCACCCATTCTCATTGTCGAGGACGAACGCAATCTGCGCCGCGTCTTGGCCGCAGTCCTGGCGGCGGAAGGTTTTGCCACCAGTGAGGCGGAGAGCGCCGAAGCGGCATTGGAGTCGATCCGCCAGCAGCCCCCTGCCCTGATCCTGACGGACCAGCGTCTGCCCGGCCGTTCCGGTACCGATCTCCTGCGGCAAGTGAAAAGCACCTATCCGGAAATCCCGGTCATCATCACCACCGCCTACGGCGAGATCGAGCACGCCGTGGACGCCATCAAGGCAGGAGCGGAACACTATCTGACCAAACCGGTGGATGAGGGCGAACTCATCGCCCTCCTCCGCCAGGTCCTGGGACAACGTGGACGCGTCTTGCCACCGCTGCGCCAGGAGCCTCGCCGGCATGGTCTGATCGGAGTCAGTCGCGCCATCGAGACACTTCTCGAGGTCATCGATCTGGTTGCACCGGCGCCGTCCAACGTGCTGATCACGGGGGAATCGGGCACCGGCAAAGAACTGGTGGCGAGAGCCCTGCACGACGCCTCGCCGCGCGCCGGGCAACCCTTCGTTGCCTTCAACTGCGGGGCAATCCCCTTGGAACTCGTGGAGAGTGAGATTTTTGGCTTCGAGCGCGGCGCCTTCACTGGGGCCACGCGTTCCCAGGCCGGTAAACTGGAGATGGCTGCCAGCGGCACCCTCTTTCTGGACGAGGTTGGGGACATGCCGCTACCCATGCAGGTCAAGCTCCTGCGGGCGCTGCAGGAACGGGAGTTCACTCGCCTCGGCACCCACCAGGCGCTGCCGCTCCAGGCCCGCATCGTTGCGGCAACCCACATCGACCTGGCCCAGGCCGTCAACGACGGGCGGTTCCGAGAAGATCTCTACTACCGCCTCAACGTCATTCCGCTGCACATCCCACCGTTACGGGAGCGCCGCGCCGACATCGCGCCCCTGGTGCGCCACTTTCTGGCCAAGATCAGTGCCGACATTGGGCGCTCGCCGCCCATCGCCATCAGCAGCGATGCTCTGGCGGCTCTGGAGGCCTATGACTGGCCTGGGAACATCCGGCAATTGGAGAACCTGCTGGAGCGGATGATCGTCCTCAGTCGCGGCCCCGAGATTCGCCGTCAAGATTTGCCAGCGGAGCTCTTGGGTAAGGCCGGCAGCGACGGCGGCCCGGCCAGCCCCTTCGATCTTCCATCCCTGGAACGCCAGACGGTACTGAGCGCCTTGGAAAAAACCCGTTTCAATCAAAGCCAGGCGGCGGTGCTCCTGGGCATCAGTCGTAAACAGCTACGCACCAAGATGAAGAATCTGGGGCTCCTGGGCGATCACGATAACGACGACGACCTGGGCGACGGAGACTGAGCCGCTGGCTCTGTCCCAAATGGGACAGGGATTTCCCAACGAACAGGGCCAGTCGTAGGTTCCGGCGTTTGCGCGCCGTGCAACTAGGTGGGCTCCGCCGCCAGTGCTTCTTCCTCGACGCGAGGCCGTACCGGCTGAAAGTCTATCGCTTATTGCCCCCGTGCCCTTAAAGGGTCGATATTTTTCTCCCCTTAACTCTACAACTTATAGTAGATTAATACTATAAGACGTTTTGGCACGATTTCTGCTCTTACTCCATTGCCCATGTTTCGAAAGGGCAGCACCACAGGAGTACGATATGAAACTCGATACCATCGTTCGTGCGGGAATGCTCAGCAGCCTCCTCGGCACCCTTTTGTTCCTGGGCGCTGTGGATCGTGTCCAGGCGGCGGAAAACGCGGCGGCACAGAGCAACATCGAAGCAGGTCGGGCTATTGCCTTTGATCGGGAAAAGGGAAATTGCCTCGCCTGCCACGCTTTACCGGGTGGCTCCCAGGCTGGCAATGTCGCCCCTGCCCTTCCCATGAAGGGAGTAACCTTCCAGCAGATGTTCCAGACCAAAGAAAAACTCGTGGCTTTTTTGGCGGATCCGGAAAAACTATTCCCCTACGCCAATATGCCACAATTTGGCAAAAATGATGTTCTGACACCAAAAGAATTGCAGCAGGTGGCGGATTACCTCTGGTCCTTGAATTGAACCCCTTAATCAGGAGTAGACCTTCCATGAAGAAAACTATTCAGCGTCGCCAATTTATCGGCACAAGCCTCGTTGCGGGAGCTGCGGTCACCCTGGCCGGTGGCGCCCTGCTCCGCTCAGGAGCCGCCCTCGCCGACAACGTCGCCGGTTGGCCGGCCAAGGCCTTTGACGCCAAGGCCCTCGATCAGGCCATGGCCGCCAGTGTCGGCAAGAACAACGTCCCCGTATCGCCCAAGGTGAAGCTCACGGCACCCACCATTGCCGAAAACGGTGGAGCCGTGCCTGTCACCATCGAAATCGACTCGCCCATGACCGCCGACGATTACGTCAGCACCGTCTGGCTCTTCGTGGACCACAACCCCACACCGCTGGCCAGCCAGTTCGATCTCACCCCAGGTCTCGGTGCCGCCTATTTCCAGCAGCGCATCAAGATGGCCAAGACCGACAACGTACGGGTCATTGCCAAGACCAGCAAGGGTGAGTTCATGGCCTCTGCCCCGCGTGAGGTCAAGGTCACCATCGGTGGTTGTGGCGGTTGATAAACCGGGCAACAACCATTTCATCGAGCATTCACGAGGAACGACAGCATGGCAGACAATATTGGTAACCCCATGATCCGTATGGCCAACAGCGCCAAGAAGGGGGAGATGGTGGAAGTCCGCTCCCTGATCATGAATCCCATGACCACGGGCCTGACCAAGGACAAGGAGGGTAAACCCATCCCTGCCCACTTCATTCAGACCGTCAGCGTCACCTTTGATGGTGCAAAGCTGCTGGACATCGATTGGAGCACGGCGGTCAGCGCCAATCCCTACCTGGCCTTCAAGATGCGGGCCGAGAAAAGCGGCACACTGAAGATGGTCTGGAAGGACAATCAGAATGGCGTCTGGAGTGCGGAGTCCAAGCTGACGGTGAGCTAAAGAAGACGGTACTGCGTTTGTCGCGGTACCCGACTCGAGGAGGAAACGGACAATGAAGAACTGGTTTTTCACGCTGTCTTTGGGAGCCCTCATGGGCGTTGCGGGGAGTGCGCAGGCCGTCAATTGGTGGGACATCGGTAACCTGAAGACCTCTCCGGCGCAGACCCTCAAAGAATCCCGCGAGTTATTCAAACAGCAGCACCCGGATCTACCCTTCGACAAGTATGCACTGGGTGCCTATGCCTTCAGTCCCGAACTGTACAGTCAGTATCAGGAGGCCATGCAGTTCAACCCGGGGGATCTCACCCTGTCTACGGGTAAGGAGCTCTGGGAGAAGCCCTTCAAGAACGGCAAGACCTATGCCAGCTGTTACCCCAACGGCGGCAAGGGCGTGGCCGCCCACTATCCCATGTACGACAACAAGACTCATCAGGTGGAGACCATTGCCACCAGTATCAATGCCTGTCGCGTGGCCAACGGCGAGGAACCGCTGAAATACGGCAGTGCCGACATGATCGCGCTGCAGACCTACCTCACCTCCCTCTCCAATGGGATGCCCGTGGCGGTCAAGGTGGAGGGACCTGGAGCCACCAAGGCCTTCCAGGAAGGCAAGGCCTATTACTTCATGAAGCGCGGTCAACTGGGTTTCTCCTGTGCATCCTGCCACATGGCTTACGACGGCAAATATCTGCGCGATCAGATCATTTCGCCCTTGCAAGGCGAGACGGCACATTTCCCCACCTATCGCGCGGCCTGGTCGGCGGTGAATACCCTGCAAAAACGGATTCAGGGGTGTAACAAGAACGTCGGCGCACAGCCCCAACCCCTGGAAAGTACCGATTACCGCAATGTCGAGTATTTCATGGCCTATCTGAGTAACGGCATAAAGATCAACGTGCCGGGATATCGCCCCTGATCGACCGACAGTCCGTTTTATCCATTCGCCAATAGCTGAAGGAAGGTCACCATGCCGAGCCGTCTCCACAAAAGCCTTGCGGCCGTCGCTCTGAGTTGTGCCATGACGCTGCCCTTGGCTGCCGCCGCAGCTACCGTCCCGGCGCCCGTCGCCGGGATGCCCCCGATAAATACCGATTCTCCGCTCTACGTCGTGCCCGTACAGAAAGGGGTCACTCCTGCCCAGGTGCAGATGGGCATCCAAAGTGGCGCCGAGGCCGAGAACATGAATGTCGTCGGTACACTGGATGTCCAGAAGGGATTGCAGGAACGCGGCATTCCGAGCAAGAGTCCCTACGTCATCTACGAAGTGTGCAATCTCGTGCTGGGCTCCAAGATCCTCGATACCGATCCCGAGTTCGGAGCCTTTGCACCCTGCAAGATCGTGCTCTATGAAAAACAGGGAAAACTCATGCTGTTGACCTATCTACCGACCTACGCACTGAAGTATTTCCCAACCAATCCGGCAGCCAAACGCGTTGCCGAAGCATTGAACAAACAGATCATTTCCGTAATGAAACAGGCGGCCGCTGGCGGTCTGTAATCGGGGGAGAATTAACCATGCATCTGGATCGACGCGATTTCTTACAGTTGCTCGGGGTAGCCGGCGCTGCCAGTTTTTTTGCTCCTGGGGCGATACAGGCCGCCTGGGGCAGCGATAAGGACCCATACACCATACCTGACTATGGCAACGTGACCTTACTGCACATGACGGACTCCCACGCCCAGCTCTTGCCCGTGTGGTGGCGTGAACCCGACACCAATATCGGCGTAGGCTCCGTCCTCAACCAGACGCCCCACCTCTGTGGTAAATGGATGCTGGATTACTACGGCGTCGGCAACGATCCCAGGTACAAGTATGCCTATTCCTGCCTGGACTACGACACCCTAGCCCACAAGTACGGCAAGATCGGTGGTTACGCGCACATCGCCGCACTGGTCAAGCGCTTTCGCCAGGAGCGCGGCGACAAGGTCCTGCTGCTGGACGGCGGCGATACCTGGCAGGGCTCAGCCACGAGCTTGTGGACCAACGCGGCGGACATGGTGGGTGCGCAGAATCTGCTGGGCGTGGACGACTTCGTTGGACACTGGGAATTCACCTTTGGCCAGGAACGCGTCGAGCATCTGGTCAAAAATGAGCTCAAGGCTGCTTTCCTCGCCCAGAACGTTTTCAGTAACACCTGGCAGGAACTGGTTTTCAAACCCTACCGAGTGCATGAGATCAGCGGTCGCAAAATCGCTGTCATCGGCCAGGCGTTTCCCTTCACTCCCATTGCCAATCCGGCCTATATGATTCCGGATTGGGGCTTTGGGATCCACACCGAACACATGCAGAAAATGGTGGACGAAGTCCGCCAGCAGCATCAGGCCGATATCGTGGTCGTACTCTCCCACAACGGTGCCGATGTCGACAAGAAGATGGCATCCATGGTCAAGGGGATCGATATCATACTCGGTGGTCACACCCACGATATCATGGGGCCAAAACCTTTCGTCGTGAATCAGACCTTGATCATCAATACCAGCACCAATGGCAAGATTCTTGCCCGTTTTGATCTCGATGTCGGCAAAGGCAAGCTTAAGGGTTGGCGTTTTCATTACCTCCCGGTCTTTTCCAACCTCATCAAAGCCGATGCGGAAATGGCAGCATACATCGAGAAGGTACGCGCTCCCTACAAGGACAAGCTCAGCCAGCCGCTGGCCACGACCGCGAGCCTGCTCTATCGGCGCGACAACTTCAACGGCACCTTCGACCAGCTGCTCTGCGACGCTCTGCGCGAAGAGATGGACTGCGAGGCCTCCTTTTCTCCGGGCTTCCGCTGGGGCTACTGCAAACTTCCGGGGGAGACCATCACCATGGAAGACGTCATGGGGCAGACGGCCATTACTTACCCGCAGGCAACCATCAACGCGTATACCGGGGAGCAGATCAAAAACATCATGGAACAGGTTGCCGACAACATTTTCAATCCAAACCCCTACTATCAGCAGGGCGGTGATATGATCCGCGTCGGCAATATTCAGTACGATTTCAACCCCGACGAAAAGATTTATCATCGCATCAGCAACCTGCGCATTGGCGGCAAGGCCGTTTCCGCCACGAAGAAATATAAGGTAGCCGGCTGGGCGTCCATGCAGAAAGTCGAGGGCAAGCCGGTATGGGAGATTTTTTCCCACTGGTTGCAGAGCAAAAAGCATGTGGAAGTCAAAAAGCTCGATCTGCCGGTACTCAACAAAGACATGCAGAACAATCACGGCATTGCGTTTCCGAAAGCGTACAAACTCTAGACCTTCCTGCAGTAGTTGTCCGTAACGAGCCATCAGCCGGCGTCTCACGCCGGCTTTTTTTTCGTGTCCAGGGGCACGTATGGCGCACACCGTAGCCAAAACTCCACAGTTACAGGCTCTTGGGCTTTGCGCAGGGCTCGTGCTAGACTGCGCGTCTTACGCCTAGGGCCCTGCAGAGCTTGCCTGAGCAGACCTCCGCTGGCTCTTGGACCAGTCAACCCGTAGGACTCACATCCCGATGATATTCAAAAGAATCCTAGGACTTTTCTCCAGCGATCTGGCGGTGGATCTGGGGACGGCCAACACCCTGATCTACGTGCGCGGCAAGGGCATCGTACTGTCGGAGCCCTCGGTGGTGGCCATTCGCACCGGTCGCCACGGCGCCAATCGCCGCATCCAGGCCGTCGGTGAGGAGGCCAAACGCATGCTCGGGCGCACGCCTGCCAATATCACCGCCATTCGCCCGCTGAAGGATGGGGTCATCGCCGACTTCCAGATCACGGAGGCGATGCTCAAGCACTTCATCAAGCGCGTGCACCCGCAACGTTTCTTCTCGCCGAGCCCGCGCATCATCGTTTGCGTGCCCTTCGGTGCCACCCAGGTGGAGCGGCGGGCCATTCGCGAATCGGCCCAGAGCGCCGGAGCCCGCGAGGTACACCTCATCGAAGAACCCATGGCAGCGGCCATCGGCGCTGGCCTGCCGGTGGCGGAACCAACGGCCTCCATGGTCGTGGATATTGGCGGTGGTACCACGGAGGTGGGCGTCATCGCTCTGGGTGGAGTGGTCTACTCCCAGAGTGTACGCGTCGGCGGCGACAAGATGGACGAAGCCATCGTCAACTATATCCGACGCAACTACGGCATGCTCATCGGCGAAAGCACCGCCGAGGAGATCAAGAAGACCGTCGGTTGTGCCTACCCGGGTCAAGAGGTAGTGACCATGGAGGTGCGGGGCCGCAATCTCGCCGAGGGCGTGCCCAGGACCTTTACCATTACCAGTGCGGAAATCCTCGAGGCACTGCAGGAGCCCTTGGGCGCCATCGTCGGTGCCATCAAACTGGCCCTGGAGCAGACCCCGCCGGAGTTGGCCGGCGACATCGCCGAGCGCGGGATGGTGCTCACGGGCGGAGGCGCCCTGGTACGGGATCTGGATCGCCTCATCATGGAGGAGACGGGTCTACCGGTCATCGTTGCCGAGGAACCTCTGACCTGTGTGGCGCGCGGCGGCGGGCGGGCCTTGGAGGAGCTGGAACGGCTTGGAGAAGTCTTTGCGGACGACTGATACCTTCCGGGTCTAGTCGGTCATGGTCGGCCTTTTCTTCCGCCGCCCTCTGCCATCCCTGCTGCGTGTCGGCATACTGGCGATACTGAGCCTTGCCCTGAGCTTCTACAGCACTACCCACCCCAACAGCAGGAATATCGGGCTCTACCTCGCAAGCCCGGTGCTGGCGATGGACCATGCCTTCGTCCGCTTATGGCGTGAGGGCCGGGACTATCTCCGCAGCCGCGATGCGCTTCTGCGCGAAAACGCCCGCTTGCGCGAAGCGCTTGCCAAGGCACAGCAAGAGCTTGTGAGCCTCCCCCTGGTTCGCAGTGAAAACCGGCAGTTGCTGGCCCTATTGGACAGCTTTCCCGTACCTCCCGGTCGGGTGACCGTGGCCAGCGTGGTGGCCCAGGACCTCAGCCCCAGCAATCAAAGTATCGTCATCGATCTTGGCAGTCGCGCAGGTATCCGCATCGGCCAGCCCGTGCTGGCCCCTGGTGGTGTAGTGGGACAGGTGGTGGCCGTCAGCACCTGGGATGCGCGGGTTGCGCTGCTGTCGGATCTGGACAGTAGCCTGCCGGTCCGTCCGGAGCACGGCAACCTCCCCTTGTTGCTGGATGGGACTGGGAATCTGCAGGAGTTGCGCGTGCCCTTTCAGGCTCGGGATACGGAACTGAAACCCGGCACCCTGCTGGTCACGTCGGGCCTGGGTGGACGCTTTCCGGCCGGCCTGCCGGCGGGACGCATCACCTCGGTGGAGCGCTCGACGGATGCAGCTTTTGCGGTGATTCGCGTGCGTCCCCTGGTTCAGTTGGGGCAGCTCAATACCGTGCTCCTGCTCTGGCCAGGTACGCGTCATCCGGAATCGTGACGATCCTGACCTGGATTCTGGCCTTCCTCGCTGCTTTCGTGGCGACGACCCTGCCCTTTGGGCCGGTATACGCCAGTCTGCACCCCGATTTCGTCGCACTGCTGGTGCTGTACTGGGCCATCGGCGGAAACGGGAGTCTGGGCTACACTCTCGTCTGGGGGATCGGCCTGCTTCAGGATCTGATTCTCGGTGACGTTCTGGGAGCCCATGCCATGGGACTGGTGGTCATGCTATACCTGCTCTACCTGGGGCTGACGCGGGTACGTCGTCTGCCCCCCTGGGAGCAACTGTTCTTCATCTTCCTGTTGCTCCTGACGGAGCGTCTGGTGGTGTGGCTGTGGCAGGGGTGGACGACGCCGCCACGCTGGCACTGGGCGCTGTTGGTGGGACCGGCATTTGGGGCGGCGCTCTGGCCCTTGTGGACCTACCTCCTGGATGTGGTCTTTCGCCGGCAGATAGGACGTTCCTGATGGTGCCGATCCATGGGCGGGAGCGCGCCTTCTTCACCTCGCGGCTGCTGTTCATCGCCGTCCTCATCGGATTGATGAGCACCGTTTTGCTTGGCCGCATCTTGCACCTGCAGGTACAGGCCCACGAGCGCTACCTCCTGCAGTCGGATCGCAATACCCTGGCAGTGTTGCCGCTGGCACCGGTACGCGGCCGGATTCTCGACCGCCACGGTCGGGTACTGGCCGACAATCGACAGGAATACATACTGACCCTGATCCCCGAAGCCGTCGACGATATTGCAAGAACCGTCTCGGCGCTGCGGGCGGTGTTGCCCATATCGGAGGAAGACTACCAGGCTTTCCTGCGCAACCGCCGCGGCACCCACCCCTATCAGGCGGTGGTGTTACGCCGCAACCTGAGTGCCACGGAACTGGCACGCTTTGCCCTGGTCAAGGGAGGATTCCCCGGGGTGCGGATCGAGACCCGCTGGCAGCGGGTGTATCCCTATGGTCCCCTCTTCGCGCACCTGCTTGGTTACGTTGGTCGGCCCGACGCGCGCGATCTGGCACGGGATTCGACCCTTGTGCGCTCGGGCCTGGATCAGGTGGGGAAAAGCGGGTTGGAGGCAGAGTACGAAACACTCCTGCGCGGCGTCCCTGGGGTACAGGAGGTGGAAGTCAATGCCCGCGGCAACAGCGTTGGCAGCTTCGAAGAGCGTCCTGCTCAGGCTGGCGAGGACCTGCATACTACCCTGGATCTGGATCTCCAGCGCACCGCCGCAGCGGCCATGGCCGGCCACTCGGGTGCGGTGGTGGCCGTTGAGCCGCGCACTGGCGCGGTGCTGGCGGCAGTCTCAGCGCCCAGCTTCGACCCGAACGACTTCGTCCGGGGGCTCGATGGTACCGAGTGGCAGCGCCTGCGAGACGACCCCCTGCACCCCCTGAACAACCGCTTTGCTACAGGAAACTATCCACCGGGCTCCACCATCAAACCCTTCGTGGCGCTGGTGGCGCTGCGGAATGGCGCAATCCGACCCGAGGAAACCCTGGCAGGGGGAAGTTATTTTCAGATTCCCGGCACGACCCATCGCTACTACGATTGGCGGCCAGGTGGGCACGGGCGCCAGGATCTGCGGGCGGCGATTCGCGACTCCAACGATGTGTTTTTCTATCAGCTGGCCCTGCGTCTCGGTCCTACACCTTTGGCACAAGGTCTCCAGGACATGGGTTTTGGGCAGTCCACCGCCATCGATCTGCCCAGCGAGGGCCGCGGCCTGGTGCCGAGCCCCGCCTGGATGAACACCCGGAATGGACGGGAGCGTTGGCACACAGGACAGACGGTGATGATGGGCATAGGTCAAGGCTACATGCTCGCAACTCCCCTACAGCTGGCTCGGGCAACGGCGGCCATTGCCGCCGATGGTCGACTGCCGGACCTGCGTCTACGCGCCGACCGACCGGTGGCGACCCGGGCCATCGGAGTCGCGCCACGGCAGTTACAACTCGTGGACGAGGCGATGCGGGCAGTGGTGCGCCGCGGCACTGCCCACATCCTGGCCGACGATCCCCACGATATCGCCGGCAAGACCGGCACTGCGCAGGTACGCCGCGCCGAACGCGACGTCAATGGCCGCGTCCGCGGCGGCAGCGATAGCCGTCACCTGCGCGACCATGCCTTGTTCATCGCCTACGCGCCGGCCAGTGACCCGCGCATTGCCGTCGCCGTGATCGTTGAGCACGGTGGCCACGGCGGCAGTGCCGCAGCCCCGGTGGCCAAGGCGGTCATCGACCAGTATCTGGACGGCAATTCCGTGGCCCAACCATGAGCGTCTACCCATTTTCGCTACGTCGCGCCCTGAGCCATCTGGATCCTGCACTGATGACGGGGATCTTCCTGCTCATGGGTATCAGCCTTGCCGTGCTCTATAGCGGCAGTCAGGAAAGTATTCGCGTGGTCCTGGCCCAATTGCTGCGTTTTGCCATCGGCCTCGTGGTATTGGTGGGGGTTGCCAACATCCCGCCCGAGCGTCTGCGCGCCTGGGCGCCCGTCCTCTACGGTCTGGGAATCGCGCTCCTTGCCATCACCCTGGTGGCGGGGCGAACCTATCTGGGTGCCAAACGCTGGCTGGGCGTCGGCCCCATCAGCTTTCAACCCTCGGAGCTCGTGAAACTCGCGCTGCCCTTGATGCTCGCCTACTATTACTCCCAGACCGAGAACGTGCAGAGCTGGAAGGCGGCCTTGAGCGGCTTTGCCCTCATTTCCGTGCCCTTCCTGCTCATTGCCAAAGAGCCGGATCTGGGCACGGCGGCCCAGATTGGAGCGGCAGGAATCTTTACCATGTGGCTGGCCGGGGTACGTCGACGCTGGTTCATCGGCCTGATCCTGCTGGCCGTGATCAGCGGTCCGGTGCTCTGGCATTTCCTGCATGGCTACCAGAAGGAGCGTATCCTGACCTTTCTCGATCCCCAGCGAGACCCTTTGGGAGCGGGATATCACATCATCCAGAGCATGATTGCCATCGGGTCCGGCGGAATTTTCGGTAAAGGTTGGTTCAACGGTACCCAGGTGAACCTGGATTTCCTCCCCGAGGCGCAGACGGATTTCGTCTTTGCCGGTTTCGCCGAGGAGTTTGGCCTCGTGGGTGTGCTCTTTCTCATGGCCACCTACCTGCTCATCGTCCTGCGCGGTCTCATCATTGCCTACGAGTGTCGCGACCGCTTCGGTCGCCTCATCGCCGGTACCTTGAGCCTGACTTTCTTTCTGTACGTGTTCATCAACATGGGGATGACGACGGGCATCCTGCCGGTGGTGGGGGTGCCCCTGCCGCTGGTGAGCTACGGCGGCACCGCCATGCTGACCTTTCTCATCGGCTTGGGTATGCTCATGTCCGTACATTCCCACCCTCGTTTCCACGAATAATCCGTCCATACGCTCTTGTCCACCTGAGGAATCCCATGTCCGTTCCGTTCCGTCGCGCAGCCATCGCGCTCCTCACCATCTGGATCACGCTCTTTGCCAGAATCTCCCTGGCGGCGACGCCAACGCCGCAGATCCCCATTCCCCCGGCGCCGGCCCTGCCCGCCGTGGCCAGCTACGTGCTCATGGATTACGACAGCGGTCAGATCATCGCCGCCAAAGAGGAGAACCTGCACCGCGCACCGGCCAGTCTCACCAAGCTGATGACGGCCTACCTCACCTATCAGGCCATGGCCAACGGCAGCCTGCGACCAGACGAAACGGTGAACGTGTCCAACACCGCCTGGAAGACGGGCGGCTCACGCATGTTCATACAGCCTGGCCTGCCGGTGACGGTGGATCAGCTGCTCCACGGCCTGCTCATCGATTCGGGCAACGACGCCGCCGTGGCTCTGGCCGAGACCGTCGGCGGCAGCCAGGCCGGCTTTGTCACCCTGATGAACGATGCTGCCCGACAATTGCACCTGGACAACACCCACTACAGCAACGTCAACGGTCTTCCCGACAGCAACCTTTATACCACTGCCCTGGATGTGGCCAAGCTCAGTCGTGCCCTGATTCAACAGTATCCCCAGGTGATCGCCATCACCCGGCAAAAATCCTACACCTACAACAAGATCACGCAGCGCAGCTGGAATCCCGTGCTCTTTCGCGACCCCAGCGTCGACGGTCTAAAGACGGGACTCACCGACGAATCCGGCTACTGCATCGACGCTACCGCACAACGCAATGGCCGACGTCTCATTGCCGTGGTCCTGGGCGGGCCAAGTTGGTCTGGCAGCACCAATGCGGTGGAATCCCTGCTCAACTACGGCTACCGCTTTTTTGAGGATCACGAGCTCTACAAACCCATGACCGAGGTGGGCGAGATTCGCGATCCCAACCTGTCGCCCATGCGTGTGCCCGTCGCTGTGGCCACCGAGGTGATCGTCACCGTGCCGCGTGGGCGGCTGGATGAACTGGACAGGCGCATCGTCTGGAAGCCGGCCGGCTCCCTGCCCATAGCCAAGGGCGGCGTCGTTGGCGAAATGATCCTTTCCCTGCACGGTCAGACACTACAGACCGTACCTCTGGTTAGTCTGGTCCCGGTGGATCGGGCCGGCTGGCTCGCGCGACAGTGGTACCGCATACAGAGTGCCCTGTGATGCGGCCAGGGCTTCACCCCCGGACGGTGAAGCTCTACCATGGGGACATGAGGTCGGGCTCGGATCAGAGCCCAGCACAGGTCTATGAGGAGAGCAGATGACCGCGACAGGTTTGGAATCCGGCGACCCCTTTGGCGGGGATTATCCCCACCTCCACCACGTCAAGGTCATTGGTCAGAGCGATGACCTGCTCGCAGCGGTGCGCAGGGCCGTGGCACCACATGCTCCAAGCCTGCCGGACTCGGCCTTTTCGGTACGACCGAGCCGGGCCGGTAACTACCACGCCGTGACCTGTTCTCTGATGGTGGAGAGCGACGACCAGTTACGGGCCGTGTACGCGGCCGTAAGCCATATCGAGGGGGTCATCCTGTGCCTGTGAACTCCCCCATCGCCCTGCGCTGCTGGCCGGGTCTGCTTCCCTACTTCACGGTACTCGATGCCATGCGCGAATTCACGCGCCAACGCGATGCCGTGACCGGCGACCAGATCTGGCTCTTGCAGCATCCGCCCGTCATCACCCTGGGCAGCAATGCCGATCCAACGGATGTCGTCGATCCCGGATCCATTCCCGTCATCCGCAGCGATCGCGGCGGTCAGGTCACCTACCACGGCCCTGGGCAATGGGTCGTCTACACCTTGCTGGATCTCCGGCGTATGGGTATCGGTGTTCGCGATCTCATCAGCGCCCTGGAGAATGCCGTGATCGACCTGCTGGCAGACCATGCCATCGTCGCTACCGCCCGCAGCGAGGCTCCCGGAGTCTACGTCCACGGCGCCAAGATCGCCTCCGTTGGCCTCAAAGTCCACAAGGGCTGCAGCTATCACGGTCTGAGTCTCAACGTGCACATGGACCTCGAGCCCTTCGGGCGGATCACGCCCTGCGGACAGCAAGGCCTCGCGGTGACTCAGATCCATGACCTTGCACCGGACTGGGACGAAGCCAGCATTCCCAAGGCGCTGATGGATGCCCTGGCGCGGCGGCTGGGCCGCCCCATACAGCGGGGTGGGGTATGAGCGCCGCCCACGATGCCGATGGCACGGGGCGGGCGCAACGCGGGCGCGACAAGGTGGCGCGCAACCCCATTCCCATCGTCGCCGAGAGTGTGCCTCGGCAGCGTAAGCCAGACTGGTTCCGGGTGACATCTCCCCTCTCTCCGGAAGTGGACCGCCTCAAGGGTATTCTGCGCGACGCGAAGCTGCATACTGTCTGTGAGGAGGCCTCCTGCCCCAATCTGGGAGAGTGCTTTGGTTCCGGTACGGCCACCTTCATGATCCTGGGGGATCTGTGCACCCGGCGCTGCCCCTTCTGCGATGTGGCCCATGGGCGCCCCGAGGCTCCGGACCCCGAAGAGCCGGAGCATCTGGCAGAGACCGTCGCGCGCATGGGGCTGCGTTTCGTGGTCGTCACCTCGGTGGACCGCGACGATCTGAGAGACGGTGGCGCAGCGCACTTTGCCGCCGTCATCGGGGCCCTGCGGGCGCGCTGTCCGCAGTTGCACATCGAGATCCTGGTGCCCGATTTCCGCGGTCGCGCGGCGGTGGCTCTGGATATCCTCGGCGCCACCCCCCCCGACGTCTTCAACCATAATCTCGAGACGGTGCCGCGCCTCTACCCGCGCGCCCGCCCCGGCGCCGATTACCGCCACTCCCTGCAACTGCTGCGGGACTTCAAGGCGCGCCAGCCACAGGTACCCAGCAAGTCGGGCCTGATGCTGGGCCTTGGTGAAAGCCTGGACGAGATTCGGGCTGTCCTTCAGGACTTACGGGCAGCGAACTGCGATCTGTTGACCCTGGGGCAGTATCTTGCCCCCTCCCGGCACCATCTGCCGGTGGAGCGCTATGTGCCGCCCGAGGAATTTGCAGCACTCAGAAACGAGGCCTTGGCCATGGGGTTCAGCCAGGTAGCCGCCGGCCCGCTGGTCCGCTCCTCCTACCACGCCGAACACAGTTTCCGCGAGTGGCGGGCAGACGAATAGGGACACGGTGTTGCCACACACGCTGCTCCTGACGCTGGCATCGGCGATGCTGCAACCGCCGGGTATCTTTCTGGCGCTCGCGCTGCTCGCGGCTGCCCTGCTTGCCCTGGGGGTGCGGGCACTGGGCTGGTCGCTGCTCCTTGCCGCCGGTGTTGGACTCTACCTCAGCGCCACCGGAGTCGGGGCACGCTGGCTGGTACTGCCCCTGGAAAACCGCTACCCGCCCCTGCTGCACCCGCAACCCGGAGTGGGTGCCATCGTCGTTCTGGGAGGCGGTGAGGTGGCGAGGCCGCCGGGGGACGGTGGCGATATGGCCAATGCGCGAACCTTGATGCGCCTGGAGGCCGCTGCCAAGCTCGCAAAACAAAGTGCCTTGCCCATCGTCACCAGCGGTGGCGCGCCGCGCTTCGGTGCGCCCCCGGAGGCCACCACCATGGCGCGGCTGCTGCGGGAGAGCTTTGCCGTCCACAACCCCATCTGGATCGAGGGCAGATCCTTCAACACCGCCGCCAACGCCTTCGATAGCAGCAAGTTGCTGGCGCAAAAAGGCATCCACCGCGTCTATCTGGTGACCTCGGCCCTACACATGCCCAGAGCCATGGCCTGGTTTCGTCGCGCCGGTCTCGATCCCGTGCCTGTGCCCTGCGATTACCGACTCGATCGCGGCCTGACTTCTGGCTACGAGTCCTGGCTGCCGCGCGCTATCTATCTCGAGGCCAGCAGTGAGGCCATCCACGAATATCTGGGCCTATTCTGGCTTCATCTGCAGGAGCGCGGCTGGGTACGCGGTCGAGCCAACGCTGCTCAGTGATCGTGCTAGGCATCGGGGAGCGTGACCTGTACCTGCACCCGCTCCTCCGGCTTGGCCAGGGGCAAGGGTGGCGGTACCGCCGCGCCATTGGCCGAGGGCCCATAGGGCGCGTAGGCGTAGGGTTTGGCCGGCAGCGCTGCCGCCAGCGTTTCGTAACTGGGCGCATGTACGCCGATGGGCAGGGCCACGGTATTGTGCTCGGCCACCATGCGCCGCACCCGCGCCCAATCGATGGCCTCGTGGATGTGGTGCTCTGCCATGAAATCCTTGATGTCCACCACGGCGCGCTGCAGGTCGCTGGGACCAGCCTTGTGGTAGGCATGGAGCGGCTTGAAGGCCTGCAGATAGACCTGGCCGTCGCGCACGCCCACCAGGTAGGGTCGGTCGATGAGGCGCACGGGCGTCCCCACCGGCACCATGGGGAAAAGCTGGGCGATATTCTCCGGATACATCTGGAAGCAGCCCTGACTGGCCCGCATCCCCACACCCCAGGGATGATAGGTTCCGTGGATGAAGATCCCGGACAATCCCGTTTCCATGGCCAGCTCACCCATGGGGTTCTCGGCCCCCGGCGGCCAGTACCAGGGAATATCCATGTGGAACTTTTTTTCGAACCAAGCGTGAATGTTTTTGGGAACATTCCAGGCGGGCATCTTGAATTTCTGGATGATGGAAGTGGTGGTCAGGGATTCCTTCCATCCGGGCAGGAAAACGCCCACGGGATAGGTGAAGACCACGTGGCGGTCTGCCGGGAAGTAGTACAGGCGCCGTGCTGGGATATCGACGACGATACCCGTCCAGGGTTTTGGCGGCAGGATATACTCCGAGGGAATCACCACCTTACGGGCCTGACCCGGCAACCAGGGATTCACACCGGGATTGGCGCCGACGATCTCGTCGTAACCGACATCGTAGAAGCGGCCGATATCCAGCAGGGTATCGTCGCGATGGGTCGTTACGGCCATGAGGCGACCGACGATATTGCCGTGTTGCGGCAAAGTGTAGACACTGGCCTGCGCCACAGGCGCGACGAGTCCGGCGAAAAGGAAAGCCAGAAAGGGACGCAGAATTTTTTTAAGCATTCAAAACCTCGGTTTTGCGGCTGCAGCGCAAGGCACCAATGCGGCGGGCATTGGCAGGCCTGACACTGGGGTGCACAATTGTAACGAAAAAGAGGAAGGCAATGGAATCACCATTTTTACTGGAGCTGCGCGAACACCTGTACGGCACACCCTTGGCCCAGGAGCGCCTTCGCGACGCACTGGGTCGGCTGGAACACCTCGTCGGGCAGCTTGCCCAGGATTTGCAGATTCCGCACCTCGGTCCCAGTGTGGGTATTGGCCGCCAGGGCGATGCTCAGCGTCTGTGCGTGGCGGATCACCACTGGACCGGCGCGGTACACGCCTGGGGGGTTGCCGTCTGCTCCACATCGCCCACGGGGACGCTGCGCGCGGATTGGCATCTGGCCAAGGTGAGTCGAGAGCGTCTGCCGCGGGTGGTCGCCGCCCTTCCCCAATTTTTCCGGGAATACGCCGCCCTCGCTGTCGGGCAGGCCGGCGAACGCGCGAGCAGCCAGCGCCTGCTCAGCATTGCCGAGCTTCTGAACGAGACCACCGGAACCCCACGCAGCCGTTGACAGGGCCATGAAAGCAACTAACTAAGGCCCTATCCAGGCCATCGATAACGGAATCCCGCGGTCCCCATGTCCCTACCCCTGACCAGCCAGATCCTCATCCTCCTCCTCGGCGCCATGCTCGTGGCGGCCGTGCTGTGGAAGTGGCGGCAGAGCCGCGGTTTGCGGCAGGGGAGCAGGCCCGCGAAGGACCGGGGTGTGCGCGAGCCGGCCTCGCCACCACGCACCGCGCCGACACCGGTGCCGATGCCCCAGGCACAACGCGGGTCGGCGCGCGCCGCGCGCGTCGAGGAGGTCTCGCTCTTCGACGAGGTCGAGATCTACCTGTCCTATGGTCACCTGGAACAGGCCGCAACGGCACTGCGCTGGTACGTGGATCATCACCCTGAGGATCGGGCGCAGAGGCGTCGACTGCTGGATATCTATCTCGAGATTCCCGATATCGACGCCTACGCCGAAATCCTGGAGACAGGCCTCGATGCGGGACTCACGCCGCCGGAGGAGTTGCGCGAGCGGATCTTTCTCGGCCTCGAGCGCGATGCGCAGAATCTTGGTCTGCGCGTCCTGGGCGAGTCCACCTTGGGGCTGGACAACGCCGACATCGATCGGGAGCTGCGTCGGCGACGGCCCGAGGATCGGCGCCCAGCAGCCGCGCCGCAAACCAGCGGCAGCCCGCTCCTTGCGGACACGCAGCGTAATCTGGAGCAGATCATCGTCCATCCCGAGCCCCTGTCTCTGCAGGGTATCCTCCTGGATGGCTTTACCCAACGGGAATCGGGACATGCCGACGATCGGCCGGTGCCGCACGAGACCACCGCCGCGCAGCTCGTGCATGGTCCGGCGCAGGTGCTTACCTTGGACGATGCCGAGATCGACATCATCGCCGCCATGGAGTCGCCGCAGCGGGCCGTGGCGCTGCTCCTGCAAGCGGGTGAACGGGCAAAGGCCGAGGCCCTGCTGTGGCGCTGGGTACTGCTGCGACCCCGTCAAATCGGCCTTCAGGTGCAGCTCCTCGAGCTCACCTACCGGCAACGGCGGGCCGAGGATTACGGGCGGGCCCTGGTATTTCTGTACGTAACCCTGTGGGGAGCGGGGCAGGCCCTGCGCCAGCGCCTCCTGCACCTGGGCAGGACCCTGGCCGACCTGCCGCTCTGGGATGCCCTTGCCGCGACGGAAGCAGCCCCCGGACGGCTGGCTGCCCTTGCCGACGAAGGCGGAATCTATCTGCCGACCAAGGCCATCCCCCTCAGCAGTCCGGCGCTGGTTCAAGAGCAACTGCGTCGGGATCACGAGATAGTCAAGGACGACTCCCACAAAGACAGCATTCTCGCGGAATTCAATGCGCTGTTGGAATACGGTCAGGTGGAGGAAGCCGTCACCCTGCTCGAGGGAGCCGTCCTCGCCAAACCCGAGCGCGAGCGCTACTACCCCCTGCTGTTGGAGATGTACGAGCGTATGGAGACTCCGGAGCGATTTGCCCAATTCACCCAGAAGGTCCTTGCCAGTCCGCATCCCCCGGGTGAGGCCGTCGTGCGTCAGATGTATCACCTTGCCGAACGCCTTTCGCGTCGGCAACGCCACACCGTCTAGGAAACTCGAGTAATGAATCCACAGACACCAAAACAGTGCCTGAAAGTGCAAGCCATCGGCATGGACGGACGCAAGTCGGCGGTATTCCGGATGGCGTTCAAGATGTACAGCAAGCGACAGTTCCTGCTGCTGGAGGCGGGGGAAACGGAGCCTGCAGACCTTGCAGTGGCCGATCTGGACAGCCCCGAGGCAGCGGCCCAGCTCGAAGACTTCGTTCGGGAACATCCGGGCGTTCCGGTGCTGTGCACCAGCGTCGATCCGACAACCGCCCAGCCCTGGCCCGTGCTGCGCAAGCCCATCCGGATGGAAACCCTCTTTCCGGCACTGGAAGCGCTGCTCACGCAGACGCAAGCGCCCAAAGCCCCTCCGCAAACACCGAGCGCTGCCACCCACGAGCCGCTGGTGGCGGCGCCGGCGCAACCGGTCGCGCCTGCCGACCCCGCCCACCAGCGTCCGACGCCGCAGACCGTGCCCTCTCCTGCCCGGCAGGACATAGCGGCCAATGAAGTACCACCCCGCCCGGCCCCGCCACCCGTCGTCACCCTGCTGCCCGAGAGCGTGCGCACCTTCGACCCCGAGGTCGGACTCTTGGGTCTGCTCCTGCGTGTGCGCCGGGACAAGATCCCCGCGGCCATCACGCGCGGTCGCGATGACCTCGTTTTCATCCTCGACCCCGAAGCAGACCGGGTGCGCACGACGCTGGGGGATGCGGACATCCAGACCCTGTGTAGCGAGGGTGAGGCGCTGCACCTGCGTGCCCTGAAAACCAGCGATGGGCTGGACCCCCGTGAGGAACGCGAACTCACTCTGCAGGCACTCCTGTGGCAGGTAGCGGCGTGGTCGGCCCGTGGACGCCTCAGCCAGCGCATCCCCCTCAACGGCGTCGTACAGTTACGGCAATGGCCCAACCTCACCCGTCTGCCTGTCCTGCCCGAGTCCCTGCGCCTGTCCGCCTTCTTTGCCCGATCGCCCGCCTCCCCCATCCTCACCGTCAAGATACTGCAGGTACAGCCCTCGGACCTCTTCAATTTCCTGGCGGCTGCCGACAGCCTGGAATTGCTCCGCTATGGCAAAGAAAGCAGCGCAAGCGCCAGCAAGAAGCCGGAAGACGCTGGCGCGAGTGCTGAGGAGAGCGCGAAGGCAACGCCCCGGCGCGGCTTCCTCGGCAGGATTCTGGCCAAGATTGCGGGACTATGAGTCCGGCAGAGGAAATTGGAGCGATGACAGAAAGGAGCTCCCATGAAGGAAGATAACAAGATCGTTTTTACCGGTCCCGTTGGCGTCGGCAAGACTTCGGCCATTGCCGCACTATCCGATGTGCCCATCATCTCCACCGATGCCAGGGCCTCGGACATGACCATCAACCGTAAAGGCCACACCACGGTGGCCATGGATTACGGTATCCTCAATCTCGAGGGTGGCGGCAAGGTCCACCTCTATGGGACGCCGGGGCAGGAACGCTTCGACTTCATGTGGGAGATCCTCACCACGGGTGGCCTCGGTCTCATCCTGATGCTCGACAACACCCGACCGAATCCCAAGAAGGACATGCAGTTCTTCCTCCACGCCTTCCGCGACTATATCGTCGATGTGCCGGTGGTCATCGGCATCTCCAAAACGGATCTGCAAGCCCGACCGAGTCCGCGCGACTATGCCGACATGCTGCCGGAGGTAACGGCGGATCTGCGCATGCTCAATCCCGTCCCGCCCATATTCGAGGTAGACGGCCGCAACAAGGAAGACGTCAAGAATCTGGTGCTTGCCCTGCTCTACTCCATCGATCCGGGCATCGGGGCGGGCAGATGAGCATCGAACTGGCCGTGAGCGCGGATCCTCTTTTTGCCGAGATCACCCCCGCCGGCGTCTTTTATGCCGTCTCCAGCCCCGAGCCCGGTGGCAACCGCAGCATTCTGCTCAATATCCTCCGCGAAGGGAACACCGCCCCCTTCTCCGTGGCGATGGCCCAGCGCTGGACACAGCTTGCCGACGAGGAAGATGCCCTGCGCAGTATCTTTCGCCTCCAGCGCCTGGGGCTCGTGCGCGGCAATCCCGAGGCGCGGCGACCACCGCGGGAGCGCCTGGAGGATCTCCTTCCCCCGCTACTGGGGCAGCTCTCGGACCACGGCAAGGCCCTGCTCGCCGACGAGAATGGCTTTTATCTGGCGACGGCGGGCTTTGCGCACGAATCCGCCGAGGAACTGGCCGGGCTGTCCGCCGACCTCATCAGCCTGCAATCGCGGCACGGGCGCCTGCTGCGCAACAATCTGCGCGTCAACAGCGAAAGTTGGGCTCTGGTGGATCCTGCGGGTAACGCCGAACTGGGTTTCTGGCCACTCTTCGTCGGCCAGCAGCGTTTCATGCTCATCATCGGTGGAACACCCAGACTGCAGGATCAGTCCTTCGTCTATCTCGTCCAGGCCCTCGACACCCGCTATCGCTGATCGCCCCATTCCGTTCCGATTTTTCAAGGAGTCATCCCATGCGTGAAGAAATGCTCAAATCCATCCTCAGCGACCTCAACGGCTCGTCGGCCGATATCGAGGCCTCGGCAGTGATCTCCACCGACGGTCTGACCATCGCCTCCCTGCTCGCCGCCAACATGGACGAGGATCGCGTCGGCGCCATGGCGGCAGCCATGCTCTCCCTGGGCGACCGTACCGCCGCGGAGCTGGCGCGGGGGGAACTGGAACAGGTCATGATCAAGGGCGACAACGGCTACGTCTTGCTCATCCACGCCGGCCACGATGCCGTCCTTACCGTCATCGCCCGCAAGGAGGCCAAGCTCGGCCTCGTCTTCCTGGACGCCAAGCGCGCCGCCGCGGGGATCGCCGAATTGCTCTGAGGCGCGCGACTTTCCAAAGCGCGGGCCCATGGGCCATAATCGGCCCCATTCGCCGCATGGGGTGCTCATGACCTTTCAGGAAATTCTCCGCCGACTGCAAGACTTCTGGGCCCGCCAGGGCTGCGTCATCCTGCAGCCGCTGGACATGCCCGTGGGTGCCGGAACCTTTCATCCGGCCACCTTCCTGCGTGCCATAGGGCCCGAGCCGTGGCGGGCGGCCTACGTCCAGCCCTCTCGTCGTCCGACGGACGGTCGTTACGGCGACAACCCCAACCGGCTTCAGCATTATTATCAGTTTCAGGCGGTCCTCAAGCCCAACCCAGAAGATCTCCAGGAGCTCTATTTGCAGTCTCTGGCAGAGCTCGGCATCGACCCCGCCCTACAGGACATCCGCTTCGTGGAGGACGACTGGGAGTCGCCAACCCTCGGGGCCTGGGGCCTGGGCTGGGAGGTCTGGCTGAACGGCATGGAGGTTACCCAGTTCACCTACTTTCAGCAGGTCGGCGGCCTGGAGTGTCGTCCGGTCATGGGTGAGGTCACCTACGGTGTGGAACGTCTGGCCATGTATTTGCAGGGCGTGGAGAGTGTCTACGACCTCACCTGGACGCCCGGGGTGAGCTACGGCGATGTCTACCACCAGAATGAGGTGGAGCAATCGCGCTACAACTTTGAGCTGGCGCCCGTCGAAGATCTTTTTTACCGCTTCGATCGCAGCGAGGCGGACTGCCGCGCCCTGGTGGCGCAGCGTCTGCCCCTGCCTGCTTACGAGCGGGTGCTGGAGTGCTCGCATACGTTCAACCTGCTGGACGCCCGCCACGCCATCGCCGTCAACGAACGCGCCCGATACATAGGGCGGGTGCGCAATCTGGCGCGTGCCGTCGCCGAAGTCTATGCCGACGCTCGGGCAGAACTGGGGCACCCCTTGCTGCGGAGGACCCATGCGACCGTCTGAGGACCTCCTCCTGGAAATCGGCTGCGAGGAATTACCCGCGCAGGAGCAACCCCGCCTGCTGCAGGCGGCGCCCGAGATTTTTCAGGGCCTTCTGGATGAGGCCGGGATCGCCTTTGGGGTCGTCCACGGCTTCGTGGGACCGCGCCGTCTGGCCCTCCTGGTGGAGGATCTGGCTCTGGAAACCCAGGCCCGCGAAGAATGGCGCCGCGGCCCCAGCCTCGATCGTGCCTTCACCGCAGACGGTCAACCCAGCGCCGCCGCCCTGGGCTTCGCCCGTTCCTGTGGCGTCGCCCCCGACGCGCTCGAGGAGCTGGCCACGGACAAAGGACCGGTGTTGGCCTTTCGCGTCGTCACACCAGCGCAGAGCAGTGCGCGCCTGCTGCCCGGGATCGCCCAACGCTGGTTGCAAACGCTGCCCTTGCGCAAACGCATGCGCTGGGGCGAGCGTGATGACCGGTTTTCCCGTCCCGTGCGCTGGCTGGTCCTACGCCTGGGATCCCAGGTCCTGCCCTGGCAAAGCTTTGGTCTGGAAGCTGGTGCTGCCAGTCGCGGCCACCGCGTGCACCACCCCGAGGCGGTGCCCCTGCCCGTGCTGCGCGACTACCCGACCCTGCTCCGCGAGGCCAAGGTACGGGCAGACTGGCACGAACGGCGCCAGCATATTCTTCGGGAGTTGAGCTGCCTTGCCGAAAAGTTGGGAGCGCAGGCCCTGCTGGACGACGCCCTCGCCGATGAGATCACCGGACTCAATGAGTGGCCCGTTGCCCTGGCCGGCAGCTTCGACCCCGATTATCTTCGGGTTCCCGAGGCCGTACTGCGCACGGTGATGGTACAGCACCAACGCTACGTGCCCCTGCGCGGTGGCGATGGTCGGCTGGCCCCGCACTACCTGTTCATCGCCAACATCGCCAGCCGTGATCCCCAGGTCGTCGTCCGGGGCAACGATCGCGTCCTGCGGGCGCGTCTGGCCGACGCCGCCTTCTTCTGGGATCAGGACCGGCGCCGGTCCCTCGCGAGTCGTCTGCCGGAGCTCGATGCCCTGCTCTTCCAGGATGGGCTCGGCAGCATGGCCGAGAAGAGCCATCGCCTGGAGGCTCTGGCCCGCAGTCTGGCGGTAGCGTTTGGCCTCGATCCCCGGGCGGCAGCGCACGCGGCACGCCTGTGCAAGGCCGACCTGCTGACGGGCATGGTGGGCGAGTTCCCCGAGCTGCAGGGCATCATGGGCGGACATTATGCCCGTCACGACGGCGAGGACGAGGCCATCGCCACGGCCATAGCCGAACAGTATCGTCCCGCCGGTCGCGATGATCCCCTGCCGGAGTCTCCTCTCGGGCGGATTCTGGCCCTTGCGGACAAGGCCGATACCTTGTGGGGATTCTTCGCCATCGGCCAGATCCCGAGCGGCGACCGCGACCCCTTCGGTCTGCGCCGGGCGGCACTGGGGATACTGCGTATCGCCCTGGAGGGCAGCGGGCTGTCGCTACGCCAACTTCTGCGGGCGGCTGCCGATGGCTATGGGGCGTCCCTCCACCTTGCCGATCCCGAAGCGGTAACGGAGTCGGCGTGGGCCTTCGTGCAGGAACGTCTGCGGGTACTGCTGCGCGACGAGGGTTTCGCCGCCGACCAGATTCAGGCCGTCCTCGCCGTTGCCGGCGACGATCCCATCGCCGCCCGGCGGCGCCTCGAGAGCCTTGCCGAATTCCTGCGCCTGCACGAGTCCGCCGATGCCCTCGCGGCCTTGATCAAGCGCATCAACAACCTCTTGCGCAAGGAAGATCTTGGCAGCCTGCCGCAGTGCAACCCCGATCGTCTTCAGGAGCCGGCCGAGATTGCCCTGTGGCGCGAGTATTCGGCACTGCAGGAGGCGCTGATCCCTCTGCTTGCCGCCGGGGATTTTGCCGCCAGCCTGGACCTGCTGGCCGGTCTGCGGTCGGCGGTGGACCGTTTCTTCCAGGAGATCCTCGTCCTCTGTGAGGATGCCCGCCTGCGCGCCAATCGTCTGGCCCTGCTCGCGCAGATCCAGAAAAGCTTCCTACAGATCGCCGATTTCTCCCTGTTGCAGGGCCGTTCGTGAGTCAGCTCATCGTCCTCGATCGCGACGGCGTCATCAACGAGGACAGCGACGCCTACATCAAATCGCCGGCGGAGTGGCGTCCCATACCCGGCAGCCTCGAGGCCATCGCCCGCCTCAAGCGTGCCGGCTACCTGGTAGCCGTCGCCAGCAATCAGTCGGGCATCGGTCGGCGACTCTTCGACATCCGTGCCCTCAATGCCATTCACGCCCGCATGCGACGTGAACTGGCTGCGGTGGGAGGGCGCATAGACGCCATCTTCTATTGTCCCCACCACCCCGAAGCCGGCTGCAGCTGCCGCAAGCCCCTGCCGGGACTTTTTCTGGAAATTGCCGAGCGCTTCCAGATCTCGCTGAGTCAGGTGCCCGCTGTGGGCGACAGCCTGCGCGATCTGCACGCCGCCCGCGCCGCCGGGGCCCGTCCCCTGCTGGTCCTTACGGGCAAGGGGCAAGGGGCCCGGAGCGAGGCCGAGGCCATGGGCGTACCCGTGTATGCCAATCTTGCCGAGGCCGTCGAGTCGATCCTCGGGCACTGAGCGCCGTGGGCCTGTCCATGGTGCTGCGCAGCACACTCTTTTATGTCGGGTTTACCCTCTGGACCCTGGCCTATGCGCCCCTGACGCCACTCGCCTGGCTGCTTCTGAGCCGAACCCAGCGCATTGCCTTCTGTGGTCTCTGGGCTCGGGTTGGGGCTCGCTGGTTATCCTGGAGCTGCGGCATCGGCGTCGACGTCCAAGGTGAGGCGCCCGCCCGGGATCGTCCGGTGGTACTCGTCTGCAATCACCAGTCGGCCCTGGAAACCCTGTTGTTGTGGCGCTATTTTCCGCGCATGGCGGTGGTCCTCAAGGCGGAGCTCCTGCGCCTGCCCGTGATCGGCTGGGCCCTGCCCCTGGCCTGGCCCATCGCCATCCAGCGCGAGGCCGGGCGCAAGGCTCTGGAGCAGGTCCTCAGCGAGGGCCGCAAACGCCTGGAAGCAGGACTGCCCGTACTCATCTTTCCCGAGGGTACCCGCCAGGCCTGTGGCGAGGTGGGCCGCTTCCACCAGAGCGCGGTCCAGCTTGCCCGGACCTGCGGCGTGCCCATTCAGACCATCGCCCTCAACAGCGGTTGCTTCTGGCCCAAGGGACAGTGGCGCAAGTATCCCGGCACGGTCCGGCTGGAGTTTGGCCCCGTCGTGCCCGTGAGCGACTCCAACGCCCGTTTCACGGCACTGCTGGAGGCACGCATCCGCAGCACCGTGGAGGCTATGCCGCGCGGCCCCGGCTTTCCAGTTGCAGATGCATCCAGGCCGCCACGGCGGCGGCGACATCCACCCCAGTAGCTTTCTCGATGCCCTCGAGGCTCGGTACCGGGTTCACCTCCAGTACCCGCAGACTACCGTCAGCGGCACGCATCAGATCCACGCCGGCAAAGTCGAGATCCAGGGCGGCGCTGGCACGCCGGGAGAGCTCCTGTACCTGCGCGTCCAGAACCCCCAGATCCCAGGCGCGCGCCTGACCGCCGCAGTGGAGGTTACTGCGGAAGTCCTGCGCAGACGCCCGGCGCTCCATGGCGGCCAATACCCGATCGCCCAGGACGATGACCCGCAGATCGCTGCGCCCCGGCAGGAACTCCTGCACCATGGCCTCGTGCTGCAGGTGCAACAGGGTATCCAGGAGCGCGCTGGCCACCTCTCGCGACTCCGCGAGGTTTACTCCAACCCCCTGCGAACCCGACAGGAGCTTTACGACCACCGGCGGCGCTAGGGTATCGAGCAGCGCTTCCTTCTGGCTGGCGTGGGCAAAATAGGCGGTTCTGGGCACCGGTAGACCAGCCGCCTGCAGGATCTGCAGAGAGCCGAACTTGTCCCGGGCCGCCAGCAGGGCATCGGCATCGTTCAGACAGTACCTGCCCTGGGCCGCAAAATGGCGGAGAATGCGCGCGCCGAGCTGCGTCAGGGGACTGCCTACCCGCGGCAGGACCGCTGCCACCTCGACCACGCCGACGTCGCGGTGGCGCCAGGTAAATTCCCCATCGAGACCAAGGATGAACTCCTCGGGGGCGAGTCGGAGCACCGCAAAACCACGGTCCTCCAGGGCCTGCTGCAGCCGCCGCGTCGAGTACAGCTCCGGCTGACGCGACAGCAGCGCGACGGTATCCACCCCGCTCACGCAGAAGGACTGGGAGCCGCACGAAAGCGTAGCAGCGGCAACTCACCGTGGGCGATGGAACGACGAATGAAGGCCGCTCGACCAGGCTCTCGTCGCTCCAAGGCTGCCTCTCCCTCCGCGGCGCAGCCCAGCAGAGCGCTGAACAACACCTCCAGCTCCAGCGCATCCACCCGCAAGGACTCCGGCTCAAGCCCCGGACTGCGCCAAAAGAGATTGCTCGCCCAGCCCTTGGCGCGGATGGCGGGCTCCGCGTACCAGCGGGCACAGCGATGCGCTATGGCGGCAAAATCGGCGGGATCCTCGATGGCCATGGACGTACCTCGTGCGTATGCAGACGTGGACGAGCATAGAGCATTGGGTTTGGCAAGGGAACATAAGTGGAGCATAATGATCAACTATAAAAAGGACAGAGCAACCGGTAACGACGATTGGCGACCCGCGGGGTCAGCAAGGAGTGACGGATATGAGTGAGAACACGACGCAGCAAGGGGTGGCTGGGCACGGTGCCTTTTTTCAGGATACGAATCTGAAGGCCGAGGAGGCCGAGGCGGCGACGGCCTGGGTGCGCAGTCACGTGGACCGGCGCACGGTGGATCTGGGCGAGCGCATGGACGACATCCGTGAGCACATGTGGGAGTTGGAGAAG
>Ga0315298_1001676_pt1 | contig 39758 bp, 35 predicted proteins | sample WHS_1_MG_FD_203077 | JGI IMG/M metagenome (GOLD analysis project Ga0315298, IMG submission 203077) | Extremophilic microbial mat communities from Washburn Hot Springs, YNP, Wyoming, USA - WHS_1_MG | ecosystem: Environmental > Aquatic > Thermal springs > Hot (42-90C) | place: USA: Wyoming... | reverse complement strand
CAAACAGGCAGTAGAAAAAGGGTTTACTTTGAAAGATCTGGGAAAAATTCTCCATGCAATGCTCCATAAGGATTTCGGGGCGATTTTGGACAAGATTCAGGTTCAGATTTATACTGAAGAAGATCGAGTAAAAGAACTTACCCAAAAAGCGCGGGAGGCTTTTAAACATCGTGACGAAAGGATTGCCGGTATGACTGATGAAGATGTAGAAACATATTATTCTTGTACCTTGTGTCAGTCCTTTGCCCCTTCCCATGTCTGTGTGGTTACTCCTGAGCGAACTGGTCTTTGTGGCGCTTATAACTGGTTAGATTGCAAGGCATCGAATGAAATTAATCCCACTGGTCCTAACCAACCTATCCAGAAAGGAGAGGTTATTGATGCTCGTTTAGGCCAATGGAAAGGAGTAAACGAATTTGTATTTAAAGCCTCGCGCCAAAAAGTCAGTGAAGTAAGTGCTTATAGTATTATGGTAAGCCCCATGACCTCTTGTGGCTGTTTCGAGTGCATTGCGGCAGTGCTGGATAAATGCAATGGAGTTATGACGGTTGACCGGGACAGCTCGATGGTCACCCCCTGCGGGATGAAATTTACTTCTCTTGCCGGTCAGGTAGGTGGAGGTAATGTAACCCCGGGTTTCGTTGGCCATAGCAAACATTATATTACTTCCAGAAAATTTCTTCAGGCCGAAGGGGGAATTCGAAGGTTAGTATGGATGCCTAAAGCTTTAAAAGAAACCTTACGCGATAAAATTAATGAGCGGGCGAAGGAGTTTGGAATTGAAAATTTTGCTGATATGATTGCAGATGAAACCATTGGGATAACTCAGGAAGAGATACTCCCCTGGCTCAAAGAAAAAGGCCACCCAGCTCTTTCTATGGAACCAATTATGAATGTATAATTTTGTGAGTCATCCGAAAGGAGGAACTTCATGGCACTCACCGGAATTCAAATTTTTAAACTTCTTCCCAAAACCAATTGTGGTGAATGTGGCTCTCCTACTTGTTTAGCCTTTGCAATGAAATTGGCTGCGGGCCAGGCGGAGTTGGAGAGTTGTCCGTATGTTTCTGAGGAAGCAAAGGTGCAATTGGCTGAGGCTTCCGCGCCTCCTATTCGTATGGTTACCATTGGCGGAAAGGAGGTTTTTAAATGTGGAGGCGAAACCGTCCAATTCCGCCACGAAAAAACTTTTCTAAATCCTACTGGCATTGCAGTATTAATCACTGATTTGATGAGCGATGAAGAGGTAGAAGGACGGCTAAAAAGATTTAATGAATTAAAGTATGAGCGGGTAGGACTGATTCTTAAACCGGATTTGGTGGCGATTAAAAACAGCTCGGGGGAAAAAGAGAAATTTTTAAACTTAATTCAAAAGGTTCAGAATTTTGGTATTGATAAGATGGTTCTTATGAGTGATCAGGTAGAAAATCTTCAGGCGGCAAGCGAACCAACTTCTTCAATTCGTCCCCTGCTTTATGCTGCAACCAAAGATAATGTGGAAACTATGGGAAAACTGGCTAAAGAAAAGAATTTACCTTTAGCAGTAAAGGGAAATGACCTTGAAGAAGTAATTGAGTTAACTACCAAACTTACCGAAATGGGGCTTAAAGATTTAGTGATTGACTCGGGAAGTAGAACCCTAAATAAAGTATTTACAGATCAAATAAGTATTCGGCGAGCGGCTTTAGTGGGTGGTATCCGTGCCTTAGGTTTTCCCACTATTACTTTTCCTTGTGAAATGACTAACGACTTATTAGAGGAGACTTTAATTGCCGCTACTATGGTCTGTAAGTATGCCGGTATTGTAGTCCTTTCGGATTTACAGGGCGAAAGTCTTTTCCCCCTTTTAGTCCAACGGATGAATATTTACACTGATCCGCAGCGGCCAATGGCTACTGCCGAAGGTATTTATGAAATTAATAACCCAACCGAAAATTCTCCGGTATTGATAACCTCTAATTTTTCCCTTACTTATTTCATTGTTTCAGGAGAGATTGAAAACTCGCGTGTTCCTTCCTGGTTATTAGTCCTGGATACTGAAGGACTTTCAGTTTTAACCGCTTGGGCGGCAGGTAAATTCTCGGCTGATCGGATCGCTCTTTTTATGAAAAAATCAGGTATTTTTGAGAAAGTAAAACACCGAAAATTAATTATTCCTGGTTATGCGGCCAGTATCAGTGGTGAACTTGAAGAGGAACTTCCTGATTGGGAAATCCAAATTGGGCCGCGGGAGGGAGCTCATATACCTGCCTATTTAAAAAGTTGGCAATAATTAAAAGGAGGAATACCATGAAGATAATGCGCATCGCGGAAAGCATTAATGTAATGTCTAAAACATTAGGGCCGGCAATGAAAAACCGTGACCCTAAACCTATTCAGGAAATGGCAATAAAACAGCAAGAGCGTGGTGCCGATGCCCTCGATTTAAATATTGGTCCAGCCCGGAAAGAGGGGGATAAGTTAATGGAATGGATGGTTAAAATTGTCGAGGAGGTTTCGGATCTTCCTTTGTCTTTAGATACTACTAATCCAATAGCAATGGAAGCAGGTCTTAAAGCAGTTACTAAAGCTCGACCGATAATCAATTCAATTTCTTTGCAGCCGGAGAGAATGGAAGTTATGTTACCGATGGTAACTAAATATAATGCTCAAATGATTGCCCTGCTTTGGGGGAAAGAAGGAATGCCCCGCGATACTAATGAACGAGCATTAATGGCTACTGAATTGGTTTATGCTGCTAATCAGGCGGGTATCCCTAATGAAGATATTTATATTGATCCCATTGTTTCTCCGGTTTCCGTAGAAATTAACCAGGTTATTTCCTGTGCTGAATTTATGAGTATGGTAGCGGATATTGCCCCAGGAGCAAAGACTGTCGTAGGATTATCCAATATTTCTAATGGCACACCTGACCATTTACGGGGGATACTTAATCGGACTTATATGATTATTCTTAATCGATACGGAACGCTTTATTCGGCTATTGTCGATGTATTTGATCGCGAATTAGGGGAATTAGCTAACGGAGGGTTGACCGATATTTGCAACCTGGTCTGGCGAGTAATGGACGGTGAGGATATTCCTCTTTCTTCATTAAGCGAAAAAGAAATTCAGTATGTTAAAACTGCGCGGGTATTAACGGGGAAAACCCTTTATTCCCATTCCTGGCTTGAGGTTTAAGTTTATCGTTAACGATATATTAGCTACTCCACTTTTTGGTTTTTTGATTTTGTATTTCATCCGAAGTGGGGTGATTTTGGTAGCGAAACTTAGAAATGGAAAACTCTCAGTTTTATCTTTTTATTCGGGGTCCTTTACTGTGGGTTGCTTTTGTAATTTTTATTGGAGGTATCATTTTTCGCACCCTCCAGTTTTTTCGGTTAACCCAAAAAAAGCCTCCTCTTACTTATTCTCCCATTAAAAATCATGAGGAACGTTATGGTAAAAGTTCAACCTTGGGACGGAAAATGCAGTTATTGGTTGAACTTAAGAATTCTTTTTTTGGACAGAACCCGGTGGTGGCACTTGTTACCTTATTTTTTCATATCTTACTTTTCATTATTCCGATTTTTCTGTTGGCGCATAATCTTCTCTGGTATGAATCCTGGGGGATAAAATTATTAAGTTTTTCTGAATCAACCGGAAATATTTTAACCATCATCTTTTTAACTTTAGCATTGTTTTTATTATTGCGGCGTTTGGTGGTTGCGGAAATAAGAGCACTTACGGGGAAAGCGGATTATTTTGTCTGGGTTATTACTGTTGCCCCATTTTTAACTGGATTAATCTGTTATCAGCAGTGGTTTAATTATCAAATAAGCTTAATGATTCATATCCTTTGCGGTGAGTTTATGCTTATTGCAATTACCTTTACTAAATTAGGTCATATGATTTTTTTCTTTTTAGCCCGTTTTTTTGTTAGCAGTGAATATACTTTGGGTCCAGGAACAAGAATTTGGAAGTGATATAGGGATGAACCAGTTATGAAGGAAACACTGCGAGCAGTCAATAACAAAAAATTTCAAAAAATCCTTGATCAAAAAAAAGAAAGAATGAAGTTTCTACTTTCCTTTTGTGCTCATTGCGGATTATGCGCGGAAAGTTGTCCCCTTTATCGGAATTATCGAAAACCAGAATATATTCCAGCATACAAAGCAATTAATTCGTTAGGTAAGATATATAAAAAAAAGAACAATATTGACCTTAAATTGTTAGAAGAAATTAAAGAGCTAATCTGGAAAAATTGTGTCCTTTGCGGCCGCTGTTATTGCCCATTAGGGATTGATATTCCGGGAATGATTGCTTTAGCCCGAAGTATTTGCCGTTCTTACGGGATCTACGGGGTTTATCCCCATTCCTTAGGAGAACCATTATAAATTTTAGTGGGTTAGGGAGTAGAGAAAGATGATTATTGCTAAAATAAAACCGTTAGAAGAGATCAAAACCATGTTAAAAGATTTCCGACGGGTTTTAAATGTCGGCTGTGCGGGTTGCACGGCAGTATGTCTGGCGGGAGGTCAGAGGGAAGTTGATATTATGAATACTAAGCTTTCTTTATTATTCAAAGAAGAAGGAAAGCTTTTGGAAATAGAGGGTTTTACCGTGGAACGGCAATGCGAGCCCCAGTTTCTGGCTGAATTGGATTCGCTTGTGGAGGAATATGAAGCGGTTCTTTCTATGGCTTGCGGTGCGGGGGTACAATTTTTAGCCGAACGTTTTCCGGAGACGAAAGTGTTTCCGGCAGTTAATACTACCTTTGTGGGAGTTAATCGGGATATCGGATGGTATGAAGAACGTTGTCAATGTTGTGGAGAATGTGTGTTAGGGATAACCGGCGGAATATGTCCGGTAACTATGTGTGCTAAGATGCTTTTTAACGGACCATGTGGAGGAGCGCAAGATGGGCATTGTGAAGTCGATAAAAACATTCCCTGTGCTTGGGTTAATATTTATAAGCGCCTTAAAGCTCAAGGAAGATTAGAGCAAATTCTTACGGTATTTCCTGCTCGGGAGTGGAAAAACCAGGTTCAGGGAAGATTGGTGTTAGAAGAGTATCAGGAGAGGTACTTAAATCAAATTAAAGAGGTAATGACCCGATGATTAAGTCTGGAAGCAATCTCGAGAAGATCCTGAACAAAGGTATTTTTGCGGTTACTGGTGAGTTGGGACCACCGCGGGGAGCGGATATTAATGCCATCCGGGAAAAGGCTAAACATCTGAAGGGGATGGTCGATGCAGTGAATATTACTGATAACCAGACTGCAGTAGTTCGGATGGCAAGCTGGGCGGCTTCTCTTATTGCGCTTCAGGAAGGGTTGGAACCAAACTATCAAATGGTTTGTCGCGACCGGAATCGGATTGCTATGCAATCTGATATTTTAGGAGCTTATACTCTCGGAATCCGAAACATTCTTTGTTTATCTGGTGACCATCCGGTATTTGGAGATCACCCGTTTACGCGAAAAGTATTTGATATCGACTCGATGCAGCTTATTGCTATGGTAAAAAAAATGCGGGATGAAGGAAAATTCTTGAACGGTGAAGAAATTACCCATCCTCCTCGGATGTTTATTGGCGCAGCCGCCAACCCTTTCGGGGATCCTCATGAGTTTCGGGTGCTTCGACTGGCAAAAAAGATTGCAGCTGGCGCCGATTTTATTCAGACCCAATCTATCTACAACATGAAAAGATTTAGAGAATGGCTGAATCAAGCCAATGATATGGGGCTTACCGAAAAGGTTTATATTTTGGCCGGGGTGACACCGATGAAAAGCTTAGGTATGGCCCGTTATATGCAAAAAAATGTTCCCGGTATGGATGTTCCGGATGAGGTGATTAAGCGCTTAGAAGGGGTAGAAAAAAAGAAACAAGCAGCCGAAGGGATTAAAATGTGCTGTGAGCAGATTGAGGAACTAAAAACAATGAAAGGGGTGGCGGGCGTGCATTTGATGGCAATTGAATGGGAACATCGGGTTCCGGAAATAGTTGAACAGGCAAAATTATTGCCGCGGCCCAATCCTCAAGATCTGGATTAAAATGTTGCCTGCATCTAATCGGGAGGAAGAATATAAAAAAGCTCGGGAAATTGCAAAGCAAATATTTTTAAAATCAAATATAGAAGAACAGTGTCGGATTGCGGGAGCAAAATGGTATCCGAAGTTGGGAGGAGGCAAAATTTGTCTTCCCTTTTTTAACTCTACTTGTCAAATTATTATCTCTCCTTCTGAATTTTTTTTTACTGAAAATGGAAAAGAACTTAATCTTACCAATCAGATTTTAGTTCTTCATTACCTGAACGGGGTTAAAGATATTCCTATTGCCCACCAATATATTTCTTTTCGTCAGGTCCCTTCCGGTGAGTTTTATTACCCTGCCTTCCAGCGAAGATCTACCGTGCCTTTACTTAAAGTTTTTGGTAAAAATCCTGAAGGTTTTCGAACAATTGCCGAAAAAATCGGGGGTAGAACGATTAACTTGGGGGATATAGGGATAGAAATTTTCGTATTTCCGAAAGTCCCAATAAGGCTGATTTTATGGTTAGAAGAGGAAGAATTCCCCCCTGAACTCCAGATACTATTTGATGCCAGTATTATAGAATTTCTCTCTCCCGAAGATATTGCAGTATTGAGTCAAGAAGTGATGATAAGGATGGTAAGATCAGTAAGGTAAATCACCATTAACCCCATCAATTGAATGACCTACTGCTACGGGGTCTAATTATTACCCTGAACTTGTTTCCGGGCCTCAGTTTCATCCCAAATGGTTTAACATTGGGATAGGGGGTGATAAGCGTAACCTAATAATACTCAAAAAAGTAAAAATATCCATTGCTTATATTATTTTTTCGATCAAGCAAAGGGGAGAAGAACCAAACATTTCTTAAGGTGTTTAAAATAAACCTAAAGAAAAGGCGAATTGATTATAATTGTCCAATAAAAACCTTCTTGACAATTTTATTTTTCCCGATAAGATAAGAGCCTTCGAAAGATGATTTTTTGATCTTTGGGGTTAGTAAAAATGGTTAAAAATGATAGGAGGTAATTGTTATGAAAGAAGTAGTGATTGTAAGTGGGGTTCGGACTCCGATTGGTAGTTTTGGAGGGTCCTTAAAAGATATTCCGGTGGTTAAATTGGGTGCTTTGGTGATTAAAGAAGTTCTTAAGCGGGTGGGCCTTAGACCAGTAGTAAGTCAGGAAGTAAGTAGCTTTGCTCCGGAAAAATTAAAAGATCAAGGTATTATTCCCTTGGAAAAAAATTTTCAGGATTGGGATGATTCAGCGATTCCGATTCCGATTGACGAAGTTATTATGGGGAATGTTCTTCAGGCGGGGCAGGGACAAAATACTACTCGCCAGGCTATGATTGGGGCAGGGATCCCCAAAGAAGTAAATGCAGTTACCGTAAATAAGATTTGTGCTTCAGGTTTGAAGGCAATAACGATTGGAGCCACCAGCATTATGGCGGGTTTAGCGGAGGTGGTAATTGCTGGGGGTATGGAAAATATGAGTTGTGCTCCTTATGCTTTACCCAAAGCCCGGTGGGGGTATCGTATGGATGTCACCTCGCGGGGGGAACTTCTTGATCTAATGGTATTTGATGGGCTTTATGAAATTTTTTATAATTACCATATGGGGATGACTGCGGAAAACATTGCCGAATTGTATGGCATTACCCGAAAAGAGCAAGATGAACTGGGAGTTTTGAGCCATCAAAGGGCACGGGCAGCGATTATGAAAGGAATATTTGCGCAGGAAATTGCTCCGGTGGTAATCCCGCAGAAAAAAGGAGAGCCAATTGTTTTTGATACCGATGAACGTCCAATGGATACTAATATGGAAAAGATGGCAAAATTACCTCCGGTTTTCAAAAAAGACGGCACCGTGACTGCAGGTAATGCCTCTGGAATCAATGATGCTGCAGCCGCTGTTCTTTTAATGACCAGAGAAAAGGCAAAGGAATTGGGATTAAAACCGATGGCAAAGATTAAAACCTTTGCTGCGGGAGGGGTGGATCCCGCGTATATGGGTTTAGGTCCTGTTCCGGCTTGTAAAAAGGCTTTAAAACAGGCCGGGCTTACTATAAAGGATATTGATTTGGTGGAATTAAATGAGGCTTTTGCTTCTCAAGCCATAGCCTGTATTCGGGAATTAAATTTGGATATAGAAAAAACTAATATTTATGGGAGTGGAATTTCCTTGGGTCATCCTATTGGATGTACTGGTGCTCGATTAGTAGTTACCCTGGCACACGAAATGCAGCGGAGAGATCTTAACTTAGGTTTGGTAACGATGTGTATTGGTGGAGGTCAGGGCATGGCAGCAATTTTTGAGCGAGTTTAATCAAAATAGAAAGGAGGCGTGATGGAAATCAAAACTATTGGAGTAATTGGGGCAGGTTTAATGGGGAATGGAATAGCCCAGGTTTTAGCCCAAGCTGGGTATAATGTAGTAATGCGCGATATTGAAGACCGGTTTGTGGAAAATGGATTGAAAACTATCCAGAGTAATTTAAACCGATTAGTTCAAAAAGAAAAAATTACTCAATCCCAAGCTGATAGCATATTGAACCGAATAAAAGGGACTATAAGGCTGGAAGATTTAGCTGGTTGTGAATTAATTATTGAAGCAATTGTTGAAAATAAAGAATTAAAAAAATTATTATACCAGGAAATTAGTAAACTTTTCGCGCCTGAAGTAATTTTTGCTTCTAACACTTCTTCTTTAAGTATTACCGAAATTGCTTCTTTTACTAATCGTCCCCAAAAGGTAGTTGGCCTCCATTTTTTTAATCCCGTCCCAGTAATGCAATTAGTTGAGATTATTCGGGGGTTAACTACTTCAGAAGAAACAGTAGCAATGGTAAAAGAAGTAGTTAATAAGATTGGCAAAACTGGTATTGAGGTAAAAGATTCGCCAGGATTTGTGGTAAACCGAATCCTTATACCGATGCTCAATGAGGCTGCTTTTACTCTTATGGAAGGAGTAGCAACCAAAGAGGATATTGACAATGGAATGAAGTTAGGATGTAATCATCCAATTGGACCAATTGCGCTAATGGATTTGATTGGTCTGGATACGGTATTAGCAATTATTGAGACTTATTACACTGAATTTGGAGATCCGAAATACCGTCCTTGTCCCCTTATCAAACAGATGGTTCGGGCGGGAAAATTAGGCCGCAAAACCGGCAAAGGTTTTTATGATTATGGTAAATAGTTAATTTAAAAAGGGGAGTAAATCAATGGCATACAATACCATTTGGTTGGAAGTTATTGATAAGATAGCATTATTGAAAATAAATCGTCCTCAGGTAATGAATGCTCTCAATCGGGAAGTATTAGAGGAACTTCTTTCCGCTTTCCAAAAATTAGAATCAGATGAGAATGTACGGGTAATCATAATTACGGGAGAAGGTAAGGCTTTTGTTGCGGGTGCAGATATTAAGGCAATGGTGAACATGACACCGCAAGAAGCGCGAAGTTTTTCGCGCTTGGGCCATCAAGTAATGAGCACGATAGAAAACTTAGGAAAGCCGACTATTGCTGCAGTTAATGGTTTTGCTTTGGGTGGGGGGATGGAGCTGGCATTAGCCTGTGATTTTATTTACGCGGCAGAAGAGGCTAAGTTTGGTCAACCAGAAATTAATTTAAGTGTAATACCGGGATTTGGAGGGACTCAGAGACTTAGCCGCTTGGTAGGCAAACCTCAAGCAAAGGAGCTTATTTATACCGGGCAGATGATTAGTGCTCAGGAGGCTAAAGCGCTGGGAATTGTTAATAAGATTTTTCCCGCTGCTGATCTAATTCCGGAAACGAAGAAAGTTGCAGCTACTATTGTCACCAAAGGAGCTTGGGCTTTGCGTTTAGCAAAATCAGCTATTGATACTGGGTATGATCTGGATCTAAAAAATGCGTGTGAGCTGGAAAGTGATTCTTTTAGCCTTTGTTTTTCCCATCCGGATCAAAAGGAGGGGATGAATGCCTTTCTGGAAAAACGGAAGCCAGTTTTTACCAGTAAATAAAAAAAGTAAAAGCCGGGATTATCTACCCCCGGCTTTTTTAATGTTTACAAATTTCCTTTTTTATTTTAAACTAAATTTTAAATTATTCCACTAATTGTGGGATAAGATTGACCTTTTGAAACAATTTTATCCTATTCAGAATGAAAAGTTTAAAAAGGAAAATCAAACTATTATTTCTTAGCCTGATAATATTCCTGGTTGTTTATTTAACCATTTTTGGGAATAACGGAATTTTAAAAATACGCCAAATAGAGCAGGAAACCAAAAGAGTTCAACAAGCAAGTGAAAACCTGAAAACAGAAAATGAAAAGTTGAAGAAAGAGATCAATCTTTTGCAACAGGATGATAAGTATATCGAAAAGATTGCCCGCGAAGAGCTGGGAATGGTGCAACCCGATGAAATAATTGTTAAAAAAGCAAAGACTAAGTAAAATAAGGGGAATTAAAAATGTTAACTAATTTAACCGAAAAAATAAATATGCTCGAAGAGCGTTTGGAAGCTTTAAGGAGGTATCTTTGATATTGATGGGAAGATTGCTCATCTTGCCGAACTGGAACAAATGATTAGCCAACCCGATTTTTGGAACAATAACGAAGAGGCAGAGAAAGTGCTCAAACAAAGGAAATTGCTCCAAAACGGAATTGAATCCTGGCAAAAACAATTTCAAGCATTAGAAGATAATAAAATTCTTTTTCAGTTAGCACAGGAAGAAAACGATGACCAAGCTGCTAATGAGGTCGAAAAAAGCCTTAGTCTGATTGAAAAGGCGATTACCCAGATTGAACTTCAGCAGATGCTTCAAGGAGAATATGATGAAAATGATGCCATTGTGGTTATTCATTCCGGAGCAGGTGGAACTGAGTCTCAGGACTGGGCAGCAATGCTTCTTCGGATGTATCTTCGCTGGGCAGAAAAAAATAACTATTCGACAGAAATAATTGACATCCAACCAGGGGAAGAAGCGGGAATAAAAACCGCTACCTTCACGGTAACGGGAAAATATGCCTATGGTTTTTTAAAAGCCGAGGTAGGAGTACATCGATTAGTTCGAATCTCTCCGTTTGATTTTAATCGCCGCCGGCATACTTCTTTCGCTTCAGTTTTTGTTTATCCGGATATCGAAGATGATATACAAGTTGAAATTAACGAGGATGATTTAAAGATTGATACTTATCGGGCAAGTGGTGCAGGCGGACAGCATGTTAATAAAACCGATTCAGCAGTACGGATTACCCATATTCCTACAGGTATTGTGGTTCAGTGTCAAAATGAACGTTCGCAACATAAAAATAAAGCGATGGCGCTAAAGATTTTAAAAGCGCGTTTATATGAGCTTCAGGAAAAAGAAAAAAGACAAAAACGAGAAGAATTAGAGGCTAACAAAAAAGAAATCGCCTGGGGGAGCCAAATTCGCTCTTACATCTTACATCCCTATCGGTTAATAAAGGATCATCGGACCGGAATTGATGTGGGGGATGTAGATGCGGTTTTAGACGGAGAACTCAATCAATTTATCCAGGCCTACTTGTTATCCCAATCTACTAACTGGAAAAAAGAAAATTTAAGTGGGAGTTTCAAAAATTAATTTTTCTCCGGAAGAATTAACCCGCTATCACCGCCAAATTATTTACCCGGATTGGGGAATAGAAGGACAAAACCGGATTAAATCAGCAACGGTATTTATTGCGGGAGCTGGTGGATTAGGCAGCCCAGTTTTGATTTACCTAACTGTTGCTGGAGTAGGAAGATTGAGAATTTGTGATAATGGAACGGTAGAACTTTCTAACCTTAATCGGCAAATTCTTTATACTGATAAAGATGTAAACCAATTAAAGGTAATAATTGCTCGGAATTACCTTAAGCAACTTAACCCTAATGTTGAAGTTGAATTTTTCAGTAAAACAATTTCTCCAGATACAGTTGAAGAATTGGTAGGTGATGCGGATATTATTGTTGATTGTCTTGACAACTTTGAGACGCGGTATTGCCTTAATGAGTATGCAGTTAAAAGAAAGCTCCCTTTTGTTCATGCCGGCATTGAAGGATTAGCGGGTCAACTCACCTTTATCCATCACCCTTATACTCCTTGCCTTCGTTGTATCATTCCATTTGCTCCTCCTCCTAAACTTTTTCCGGTGGTTGGGGTTACTCCGGGTATTCTTGGTTGTTTAGAGGCTAACGAAGTTTTAAAGTATTTGACCGGGATAGGATCCAATCTGAAGGGGATACTTCTGATATGGAATGGAAACGATACGGAATTTTATCGTATTGAAATTGCAAAGGATCCCAATTGTCCGGTTTGTAAAACAACCTAAATATTCACTCACAGTAAAGGGAGGGGTGGAGCTATGGATACTAAGCAATTAAATAAAGTAGTAGTCCATTTTAAGAACCATACCTTACTAAAAGGAACTACCGGAGATTTTTTTCCCAATAAAACCCAATTTCATTTAATTGATCCTGAAGGTAAAGCTACTACTATCACGGTAAACCAATTGAAGGCAATATTTTTTGTTAAGGACTTCGTCGGCAATAAATTACATCAGGATAATTATGAGCTGAATATGCCTGGAACCGGGAGAAAAATATGGGTAGAGTTTTTTGATGGAGAGGTAATAATTGGTCACACCTTGGGTTATTCCCCCGACCGGCAAGGATTTTTTTTGACTCCTGCTGACCCGGAAAGTAATAACGAACGGATCTTTGTGGTAAAAGAATCAACTAAGATTATAAAATTTTTATAAAACTCCAGTCCTTTCTTTAATAGTTTTTACTACTTCTTCGGGATCGTCAAGAACAGTAAATAATTCCAGATCCTTCGAAGAAATTAAGTTACGGGCTAAAAGAGTAGTTTTAAACCAGTCCAAAAGTCCGTTCCAGTAATCCGAACCTACCAAAATCACTGGAAATGGTTTTATGCGCTTGGTTTGAATAAGAGTTAAAGCTTCAGTAATTTCATCCAGGGTACCGAATCCTCCGGGCATTCCGATATAGGCCTGAGCATATTTTACAAACATCACCTTGCGGATAAAAAAATATCTAAATTCCAGTTTAATATCCGAGTAAGGATTTGCCTCCTGCTCTAAGGGGAGGCGGATATTTAAACCGATCGAATGAGCTCCTCCTTCCCGCGCTCCTTTATTGCCTGCCTCCATAATCCCGGGACCACCACCCGTAATTATATTATAACCATTTTTTGCTAATTCGCGGGCAATGATAACCGTCTTTTCATAGGTTTCTTCTCCTGGCTGGACTCGGGCAGAACCAAAAATGGAAACACAAGGATAAAATTCTGATAAGGTTTCAAAACCATCTACTAATTCTGCCAGTACACGAAAAAGTCTCCAGGTATCTTTAACTGTAAACACATCAATGAGGTATTGTTTTTCTGAGATCATAACCTTGCCTCTCCATTTATTTTAAAGATCAATTTCAAAACTTTCCTTAAATTGCGGGATAATTACCTCCCAGCCCAAATAGGAAGTAATTTTTTCTGCCAGCGAGTTTGCTGCAGCGGGTTCACCGTGAACAATAAAAGTTTTTAGCGGCGGCCGATTAAATCCCAGCAGCCAGGCAAGGATTTCATTATAATCGGCATGGGCAGAAAACCCGGAAATATTTTCAACTCTTGCCCGGATCGGGACTTGATGACCGTGAATTTTTACTGTGGGTTTGCCTTCTAAAATAGTTCTCCCCCGCGTGCCTTCTGCCTGGAACCCTATGAATAAAATAGTATTTTGGGGATGAGGAAGACGGTGCAACAGATGATGAAGGATGCGTCCTCCTTCAACCATTCCACTGGCAGAAATAATAATCGCGGAATTTTTGCGTTCGTTGAGCTCCTTAGACTCTTCGGTTGAGCGACAAAATTTTATCTGCCGGGGTTGTAATATCTTCTTCCCATTTAATTGTAAGAGCTTAGCTTTTAAGTCATAATCACCTTTTCGGTTTTCAAAGACCAAGGTGGCATCAATAGCCATAGGCGAGTCAACAAAAACCGGAATTGAGGGGATTTCCCCCTTTTCTTCTAATTCCCGGATACAGAATAATAACTCCTGAGTTCGTCCCACGGCAAAAGAAGGAACAACCAACACTCCTCCCCGTTTAATACTTTCGTTTATGATTCGTGCCAATTCCTTTTCGGGTGGATTAGGGTCGTGGAGTCGATCACCATAAGTAGATTCGATAATTAGGTAATCGACATTGAATACTTGAACTGGGTCGCGAAGAATAGGACGATCGGGACGCCCGATATCTCCGGTAAACAAAATTTTTCGGGTTTTATCACGATAGTTGTTTTTTATATCAACAAAAGCTGAGCCTAAGATATGTCCCGCATCTTTAAATTTTATTCGCAAAGTGTCGGTTAAAAAAATGTCTTCTCCATAAAACACCGGAAAAAAATATTTTAGGCAATCTTCGGCATCTTGGCGAGTGTATAAGGGGAGAGCCGGGTCATGTTTAGAAAACTTCTTTTTATTTGCCCAATGCGCATCTTCTTCTTGAAGGTGACCACTATCCGGAAGCATAATTTTACAGAGGTCAAAAGTAGCCCAAGTGCAGTGGATTTTACCTTGAAACCCTTGTTTGCAAAAACGGGGTAAATACCCACTGTGGTCTAAATGGGAATGAGTTAAAAGACACCAGTCGATTTCGGGTGGCGGGATAGGAAATGGTTCCCAGTTTTTTAATCGGTTTTCTTTTAATCCCTGAAACAGACCACAGTCAATCAGTAATTTTCTTTTTTCAATCTCCAATAAAAACCGGGAACCAGTTACTGTCCCGGTTGCTCCCAAAAAACTCAATTTTGCCATTGGTATTTACCTCGGATTAATATCTTGTTTAAAAGGAGACAGGAAGGGGAGTTTTCCATTTTTTTCCATCAAAATACCATTTTCCCGGGATTCCTTTCCTTACTTGAAATGTGGGTGATTTTAGCCAGTTTATAAGCTCATGATAAGCATTGTTAATTTTTCGGAACTCATCCGAATTACCTCCTCGATCCGGGTGATGTTTTAGCGCTTGTTTTCGATAAGCTGATTTTACCGTTTGAGTGGCTCGGTTTGATTGAAGGTCATTATGGGTTAAATCAAGTGAGACTAAAAACTTTTTAACCCGAGCTGGACTTTTAATCTCAACCGGTATCACTGATTCCGGGCTAATATTATCTTTAATTGCCCGGTTGAGCACTTGCTGGGAAGCTTGGTATCTTTTGCCGGTCCGTTTTTTATTGTCCCACCAAATACTTCCTAACTCATCAATCAGGTAATACAATGCTTGGGAAGGTTTCTGTCTCTGACTGCGCTGGTAAAGAAATCGGTAGACTTTATTTGAACCCTTAGGTTTTATATCCAAGATCAAGGAAGAATCGGTAAAGAAAAAGGTAGCACATTTAGTTTCCAAAGCCCGCAAAAGACCAGTTAGAATATGGAGACGCCGGAAAAGCTGCTGGCGGCATTCGGGTGAACAATACCGCCTTCGCCCGATCACCTTTTTATCGCCACAGGATAAACACCGCTTTTTAACTAAGGTTAAACTGGTCCTATTCTCTTTCATAGCGAAAGATTATAAGCAATATTTGCCGATTAGTGAAGTTTTTTATTTTGAATTTTTAGAATAAAATTTTGTAGATAAAAATGGGAGAAGAACGAAAATAAAAAAATAAATTCACCTAAAATAATTTTGACTAATTAAAGATAAATTTACTTCCGGGAATATTTAGTTAAAGTGTTGATTAATTTTTGACTTAAAGCATTAGGTTTAATTTTTTTATCGATTAAAATATCTCGGGCCGATAGTTCTTTTCCATAAAAAGCCCGATTCGCATCCGAATTAGAAAAAATAGTGGCCCCTTCGAGTGAAAGGCCAGCAAAAAGCCCTTTGCTGCGGGAGTAAGACAAAATCTCTGCTTTTAAAAGAAGGTCCATCCCGGCTTCAGCTCTTCTTCCCACTGGTCCCGCGGCAATTCCGATATCCCCCCCTAATTTTACTTTACTGGTCAAAATCCCATCTAACCCTCTTTTCGACATGATTACTAAGATCAGGTCAATCGACTGAATACCTGCCTGCAATCCCCAGCTTCCTCCGCCGATAGTAAAAAAGGCCGGAGGGCTCCATTTTCCAGTTTCGGGATCATGGGCACAAATAATTCCCTTGCCTCCGGTTGCACCAAATATAAATCCTCCTTTTAGCACATTGGGGAAAATTGCAATTGCTTTACAACAGCGCAACAGGTCAGTAGGTATACCTTTTTCAGGTATTGCCATTACCTCGTTTATCACCTCAATCGAATTTTCTACCCGTTCCTCTAATTTCCCTGCCACACAAAAAGGGCAATTAAAAAGAAAATAAAGGGCAATAACTATTGAAAACCAATATCTGATCTTCATTTTTACCTCCGATAAACTCTAAAAATTAGTGTTTGATGACAATTCCTTCATAAATATAACCTTATGATCTCCTTCCCGATAAAAGTCTTGTAATTTTGTAACTATCTGAAAGCCATGTTTCTTATAAAAAGCCCGAGCGGCAGCATAAGGTCGGGTAGAAGAAGTATCGATGTAGATTCGTCGAGCTTTTTCCTTTTTAACAAAATCTTCCATCGAATACAAGAGTTTTTCTCCTACCCCATTCCGGGAAAATTTTTGGTCAACAACAATCCAATAAAGGTCATAGCATCCCTCCGTCATAGGAATCGGTCCAAAGCAAATAAATCCCATAAGTTGATTATGGTCATTAAAAGCACAAAAGACAAAATATTCGCTTTGCTCGGGAGAGAAAAGAGTTTCTTCAATAACTTCAATCGCTACTTCAATTTCCTTTTCATTGAAAACACCGCTTTGTTTTACCAGATGCAAAATATTTTCTCGGTCTTTAATAGTGATAGGTTGGATAATAATTCGGTCAGGTTTAAGCTTCATTGGATTTTACTCATTATATTTTTGAGGGTGGATTTTGAATTTATAGTTGTTTCTTTAGCCCAATGCGAAAAAGTAAAAGAAGAAAACTTACGAGTAGGCGTTAGCGATAGAGTTTGAAGCGCATTATTAATAATTCGTTTAACCATTTGTTTCATGCTAATCCCCGCTTGAGCGGTTGAAGCTACAAAACCAGAATCAGGTGAGATGCAGGGGTTGGCGTTTATTTCCAGGACAAAGGGATGGTTAAATCGGTCAACCCGAAAATCTACTCGGGCATAACCGTGGAGGCCAAAAATTTTCCAACATTTTCGTGCAATTTTTTTTAGTTTCTGGAGCAAAGGGTAATCGGCGGGAGGAAATTCAAAAGTTCGGGGGGTGTGGTTATATTCAAAAGAATCTTCTACCCACTTGGCGCGATAACATACGATTTTGGCTTTTTCGGGAGGATAGTTTTCAAACAGAATTTCGCTTGGGGGGAGTATTTCTGGCCCCTGGGGAGAAGAGAGGAGAGAGATATTGAATTCGCGACCCTCAATATACTTTTCGGCGAACCATCCCCCCCCATACTGCTTTTCCTTTGCCTGGATAGCCTGATAGAGTTGATTGTTATTTTCTACTCTAATTACTGAATTTTCGTCAATTCCCTGAGAGGCATGCTCCCAAACTGATTTAATAATGTATAATCCGTTTACTTTCAGTTTCTTATTGAATTTAAGCTCAGCTCGGGAAATTGGAGGGATAGTTGAAATTCCTGCCTTAAGAAGGATTTTTTTAGTCAGAAGTTTGTTTGAAGTTAAAAAAAGAGCTTCGGTTTTAGAGCCAGTATAGGGTAATTTTAAATGGTCCAGTATTGAAGGCACCAAGTGAATGAAACAACCTTGACCTTCGATTGATTCCACTAAATTAAAAACAATTGTTGGAGATTCAGTTCTCAGCCGGTCAATAAGTTCCTTTAAATTTAAAGAGACATTTATTACTGTAGTTTGATACCCTAATTCGGCTAAAATTTGGGTAATTGCCTCGGCCTGGTGTAAAACATCTTTGTGGTCGAGGTTAGCATCAGGAAGAACTTGGTCATGTAGGATTACTGCTTTCATTACTCACTTTAACTTACTTAAATTAGATTAGGTTCGACCAGTGCTTTTTGTTTGTTAGGGTAATTATTTAACAACGAGGCACGTTTTATTGCTGAATTCATTATTTTGTCAATAAGTTGATGATAACTTATTCCTTTGCTCCGACATAATATTGGGAGGTCAGAATGCTCGGGATGAAGTCCGGCCAGAGGGTTTAGTTCGATAAAATTAGGAACTCCCTTATCATCAATGCGAAAATCAACTCTACCGGCATCACGCCCCCCTATTTTCTGCCAGATTTTAAGTGCCATTGTTTGCGCTTGTTCGGCTAAGGAATCATTGACGGGACGATATTCTACTAATTCTTCGCAATATTCCTTATTTATATAGGAATAGGCGATAGGTTCGGCATGATCTCGCAATATAATTTCCAACGTTCCGATTACCTCTGCCTCTTTACCTGTTCCTAAAATCCCTACAGTAAATTCCCGTCCGGGTAAAAAAGTTTCGATAAGAACTGGCTGATTATAAGTTGATAAAATTTTTTTGCTAATATTGTTTAGCTCTTTGAAGTTTTCGATTTTTGAAGCAGAAGTTATTCCTTTTCCGGTCCCTTCTGCTACTGGTTTCGCAAAAAGAGGGAAAGGTAATTTTTTAAGTTTAGCAATGTCATTCGCATCTTCAATAACCCAAAAATCAGGAGTAGGTAAGCCCAGATCCCGGACGATTCGCTTGGCAGTTGGCTTGTGGAGAGCAACTGATAATACTAAAGGATCAGAGAAGGTATAAGGTATATTAAACGCGTCAAGCAGTGCGGGAATTTGGGCCTCCCGAGCAAACCCCCTCATGCCTTCGGCAATATTAAAAACTAAATCCCAGCGCTCACCTTTTGCCAGCCGGGTAGTAAGGTTTACGATATTTCCGATGCGATCGGTTTTAAAACCTAAATCTTGTAATACTTGGTCGATGGTTTCAATAGTATCAATTCGATCAAACTCCGCCGTCTCTTCTTCCGTAAATCCTTGAGCGAGATAATCCTGCCGAAGGTCATAGGTAATCCCTACTTTCATTATCGAAACCCTCCTTATCCTGATCGAACTGACCTATTTCTTGAGGATCAGGGTAAGAGTAAATTTTCCCCTTATAATTTCTAAGCAAAATGTAATTTTGGTTTCTGCCTGCCACATAATCCGGAACTAATGGAATTTTGCCTCCTCCCCCGGGAGCATCAATAACATAAGTTGGTATTGCATAACCAGTAGTAAAACCGCGTAGTCCACGAATAATTTCTAATCCTTTTTCAACTGGAGTGCGAAAATGGGACGAACCTAAAATTGGATCACATTGATAAAGGTAATAGGGCCTTACCCGAACTCGCAACAGCCCGTGCACTAAGTTTTTAATTACTCCCAAATGGTCATTGACTCCTTTTAAAAGAACGGTTTGACTTCCCAAAGGGATTCCAGCATTAGCCAGTCGTTCGCAAGCTTGGGCTACCTCGGGAGTAAGTTCATCGGGGTGGGTAAAATGGATACTTATCCAGAGGGGATGGTATCGTTTCAAGATGCGGGTTAATTTACTGGTTATCCGGTAGGGAAGAACTACTGGAATTTTTGTGCCAATTCTTAAAAATTCGACATGGGGAATTCGACGCAACTGAGATAAGAGCCATTCTAATTTTTCATCGGAAAGAATTAGTGGGTCACCGCCGGATAAAAGTACATCCCGGATATTGGGATTGGCAGCGATGTAGGTAAGAGCTTTTTGCCAGTTGAGAAAATTGGAGTGATTTTCGCGGGTATTTCCTATTATCCGGGAGCGGGTACAGTAGCGACAATAAGTAGAGCAGGTATCAGTAACTAAAAAAAGGACTCGATCCGGGTAACGGTGCACTAAGCCCGGAACCGGACTATCACTTTCTTCACCTAACGGGTCTTCGGACTCTTCGGGAGTATGAAAACATTCAAAAATATGTGGCACCACAGTCCGGCGGATTGGCTGTTCCGGGTCAATCGGATCAAGTAAACTGGCATAGTAAGGAGTGATGGAAAAGGGGAGTTTATTTTGTTTATGCAAGAAAGCCTTTCGCTCATTTTCGGTAACATGGATGATTTGTTCCAGTTGCGATAGGGAAGTTATGCGATGGTGTAATTGCCACCGCCAGTCATTCCAATCTGCCGAACTTATTTCGGGGAAAAATTTTTTCCGAAACTCCTTTATTTTAAAGCTGGATTTAATGCGGGGGGGAGTTGCTTTACCCAACCGGGTAATCTTTTCTTGGTTCCAGCGCTGGGAATAATTTAACGGAAGATGTTCAACCTTATCAGAAATTATTGAGGAAGACCGCATACCGGGAGGTTCAATTTCCTCCCTACTAAGAATTCCCTTTTCCATATGTATAAGTTATCCCTATGGTTGAAAAAACGGGAAGTAGATTTTTCCCCGGAAAAAAGTTAACATTTATATATCCTCCATTAAGGACTACTTCTCAGTGCTTTTTATCCTCTCCCTAACTCCAAATCAATTATTTTTCTAAGCTATCGGTATTTACTGGCTTACAGGTTATTACCTCGACCATTTTTTTCTTCCCCTTTTTTTTTACCCAGCCAGTAATTTCTACTTCCTCATTAATAAGCAAATTTACCCTTTCAGGATCAGCTTTATCGATAATCAAATACTCTTCTTCATTATGAGTAGAAATAGCGGTAGCTACTACTTTTCCTTTTTGATCCCAATCAACCGGTATTATTACTCCGCGGAGAAAGATTATATCTTTTCTCGGGTTTTCTTCTTTTTTACCAGAAGCTTTTTTGTATGAACTCATCAGTTTTGGGCTAAATGCGATTAATATGCCAACAAACTAACTCTTAGATTTTATTATGATTTTATCATCAGCCAGAAAAAAATAAGAACTTTTAGTTCTGATTAATAAAAGAAATTCCTAATTAAATTTTACCTAAAAAGGACAAAGATAAGTTTAAATAAGCTAATTATCTGAATACACTGCAATTTAAAAGATGAGAACTATTTGTTCTTTTTTTATAAGATAGGAACTATTTCTTCTTATTTTCTCTAAAATCTTCTTTTCGTAATCCATAGCGGGTCATTAATTTATTTAATTGGCGGGTGCTAATACCAGCAGCTATGGCCGCATCTTTTATTTTTCCTTTTTTTTGGGATAATATTTCCGCAAGGTAAAGTTTCTCGAAATATTCAATGCTACGTCGCCTGACTTCAGCTAAGGTAGTAGAATCTCTCCCCCAGACGGGAGGAGGTACTATTTTCTGGTCGCCAAAGATTTCGGCCGGAAAGCTTTCTGGAGTTAAGAAAGCATTAGTTTCTAAGATATAGGCGCGTTCCATTAGGTTTTCCAGCTCCCGAATATTTCCTGGCCAGGAATATTGGTAAAAAGCTTTCATCACTTCGGGATGGACTCCATGAATGTTTTTCCCATGAAATTTGTTTAACTTTTTTAAGATTATCGCTACAAAAAAAGGAAGATCTTCTTTTCTTTCGCGTAAGGGAGGGATTTCAATAGGAAATACATTTAGTCGATAGTAAAGATCAGTCCGGAATTTTTTTTCCTCGCACATAGTCTGTAAAGAAGTATTAGTAGCAGCAATTACCCGAACATTTGCTTCCAGGGTTTCTTCACTCCCAATTCGGCTGAAGATACCTTCCTGGAGAACCTGGAGAAGTTTAACTTGAGCGGAGGGGGTGATTGTCCCGATCTCATCTAAAAAAATTGTTCCTCCTTTAGCAATTTCAAACTTCCCTAATTTTCTTTTTATTGCGCCGGTGAAGGCACCTTTTTCATGGCCAAATAGTTCGCTTTCAATAAGGGTATCAGGGATGGCTCCACAGTGAACCTGAATAAAAGGGCCATCTTTTCGGTGGCTATGTTTGTGGATTAATTGAGCAAGCACTCCTTTCCCGGTACCAGTTTCTCCAGTAAGAAGGACAGTAGTTTTGGTTGGTGCTACTGAGCGGATTTTGTCAAATACTTTTTTCATCAATGGGCTTTTGGTTTGGACAATTTCTCGAGAATCACTTTGCCAGAATTGGTCTCGGAGGTAATCTAATTCCGATTGCACGATTAATGATTCGTAAGTGCTTTCGGTTATGTACTTTATTTCTTCCGGGTTTAGGGGATAAGTAAGATAGTTACTTGCCCCGGCTTTGACCACCATAACTGCTTCGCGAAGCATTTCTGGAGGAGACATTACTATTATTTCCGCCGAAGGATTATGCTGCCAAAGAGTCTGCAATTCTGCATTATAGTCGTTATTTTTTTCAAAGTTTGTAAGTAAATCTAAATCAATAAAGACAAAGTCATAGCGCCTTTTCCCGAGCATTTCCAAACCTAAATTTTTATTTAGGGCATTATCTACTAAATAACCAGATGTAAAACATTCTTTTATGGTGTGAAAAGTTTTTTTCCTTTTGCTAATTACGAGAAAGCGCCGCATTGCTATTTATTTGATTTAGAGTTAAAAAAATATTTTTGGATTTAGCCTTATCACTTTATCGCCTCAAAAATATTTACAATCCCTCCGGTTAGCTTTTGAAAGGTTATCTCTTTAAAGCCAGCTTGCTTAATCATCTCAATAAATTTATCTGGGGGGGGGAATGTATAAACCGAATCCCGAAAATAAGTATAAGCACGAGGAGATGACCAAAGAAAATTACCTACCCGCGGAAGGATAAAATTAAAATAAAACTGATAAATAAAACGGAAGATGGCTATTTGGGGAAACCCAAATTCCATAATAAGAAGCTGACCCTTCGGTTTTAAAACTTCATAAAATTCTTTCAGTGCCAATTCTCTCCGGGTAAAGTTTCTTATGCCAAAAACAATAGTCAACCCATCAAAAGAATTTTTTTTAAAGGGAAGAGCAGTACCATCACCCACTAAAAAAAAAACATTGTTTAACTTAACCCCTTTTATTCTTTTTTGGGCAAACTTAAGCATATGGGGAGAAAAATCCAGTCCAATAATGGTTGCTTCAGGATTTAATTTTGCAATCTGAGTTGCAACCTTTCCCGTTCCAGTGGCGATATCTCCTAAAATACTGCCGGAAGAGAGTTTAGCAGAACGAGCAAATTTCCTTCTCCAAAACTCGTCGATTCCCAGAGAAAGAAAATTATTGGTAAGGTCGTAAATAGGTGCTCCTTTTTCAAATAATTCCTTGATTTCTTGGGGTAGCATTATAGTAACCTTTTTAAAAGAAAATGGTAATTTTAATTTATTCTGATGGGATAATGATGTCAATTCATTTTCATTAGGAGATTGCAGAAAAAGTCAATTTCACCTTATCCCAAGCTTGTTTTTAGGTCTCGGTTTTTACTGTTATTCCGAGCTGGTTTTTCATATTTTATTGTTAGCCCGAAATTGTTACCGGATCTCCCCCTCACTCTCATCCCGAACTTGTTTCGGTCTCAAGGGATGATGAAACAAAACCGAAACAAGTTTAGCCCGGGATTCAGCCTGAACTTTTGCCTCATTTTGCCCACTTCCGTAATCTCTTTATTGGTAAAATTTTCCAAAATAAAAAACGTTTTTTTTGAGGGAAAAATCGAGTTAATTATTGACCCAATATTGATTTTGGGTAAAATTTGGGGAATCGTATCGCTGGTAAGGGTGCTTTGGGGCAAAGGTAAATTTGAATTCAACTGGGGGAGGATATAAAAATTGATAAATCAAAACCCAACTGCTATCACTTTTAGAAAAATATCGCTTTTAGCTTTGGCCTTATTTTCGCTGTTGATTTCTATCTCTCTCGCTGTGCTCATCTTCTTTGCCTATCGAGGAGGGACTATCCCGAATGCAATTATGGGAGGATTTTTAGGGTTATTAGCTACCGCAGTCTTGAGTTATGGATTTACTGGTCATTTTTTTCGCCTGCGAGAAGTAATTCGTGATTTTTTAGTAATTGGAGGAGTAATCCTTTCGGTCCGCAGTAATATGCGGATATGGCAACCTCCTGCTACCTGGAGTGAACTTTTTACCTTAACTGATTTTACTGCTTCTCTAATTATTGTGATTTATTTCGGGATGATTGTTTTTTATCTAACTAATTACCAGCGCCGGGAAAAAACCTTAGTAGGTTTAAGTTTTCTTTTTGCTCCCTTTCTTTTTAATTGGTTACTAATTTTGCAATCTCCCTTTTTAATACAAAAAATTGGACTTTTTTTGTTATTTGGTGCAAAGCATTCTTCGGCAGTCTTTCAAACCCTGGGAAGGATGGTGATTTTGCTCGGGTTTAATATTGGTATTACTACTCTGATTAGTATTGTTATTACTGGTAAGTTGGTAAAGGATGTTCGGGTATATGCTTTAGTAGCAATTGGTGCTTTATGGTGTGGCTTTAGTCCGAATATTGCTAACTGGGGTTCATTATCAGTTTTAGATTCTTTGCCTTTAGTTTTAAAAATAGCCGGGATTCTAACTACTACTATGGCTTCCCATGCGGGATTGTGGGCTGAGGTATATTTGCTTACGGGAATCACACTGGATGCTATGCATAGTAAAAAGCCTACCTGGTATTGGGGAAGTGAACACTTTCGTAATGGATTAGTTAAGGGGGCAATTTATAGCGGAATTTTTATGGTATTGGTTCACAGTACTATTTTGGTGACTAAAACTTATCAGCTTCGATTGGTTTTTACTAATTATCCCGGCTTAACTGCTATTGTTTTAGGAGCAATATTATTTCCCCTTTTAAAAACTGTTATTGAAAGTTTTGATGTGAGCGCTCCATTTTTTGGTCGTCTTCTTGCTAATTATCAAATTCCTACTCAGTGGTGGCGAGGGGTGGTAACCGGAGGAGGAATTTACTATGGAATTAAAGAAGGATTTTTGACTGCTGATAGTATGGAGCGATTTGGCTGGGGATTGTTTTTAGGAGTAGTTGCTTTTGGAGGGGTTGATTTACTTAAAGATATGTTTGAAATTTTTGAGGGAAAGCGAAGAAAATTACAGACCTGGGAATTGTATGGGTGGGGTGGAGTTCTTGGTGGATTAATTGGAGGTGCATTAGCTTGGTATTTTGATGATACTCAGATTCGGATTGTTACCGACAAATTATTCCGTTACACCACTATATCTTATCTCACCTCAGGAATTGAGGTAAAGGATTATATTACTTATCCTCTTTTCAATAAGTGGGGGGCAACAAACTTAGGGGTAGTATCGGGTGGAGTAAAACTATTTTACTGTGAAGCTCTTGCGGGAGTAGTAAATTGGGCTTTTGCTGCTCCTCTTTTTAGTATTAACCTGGTTTTGCTTACTGCTCTTTTACGGCGCAGCTTTGCTCCGCTGCGAAATATGTTTAGTCTTACTGGGGTTACAGAAATAGTTAAACAAACGGTTAGAGTTTTAAGGTGGGGGTTGTGGATGTCACCGATTATAAATTCTTTTCTAAAAATTGCTCCTGATCCCACCTGGTATAATCAGGATGGGGCAATTCGAACCACGGTGGCAACTATTAAATCTTTTACCTTAAATCCCGAAGATTTTCGCTCCTGGAGTTTACAGGTTTTTACTAATCTACTGGTTTATGACTGGTTTCGAGTGTTGATCTGGTTTGACCATATGGGATTACGGGTTGCTACATTAGTAAATTTATCCTTTGTGGGTGGTGACTTAATAGATGAAAAAGCCGCTCGTTCGTTGGGATATTCAGTTCGAACTCGCTGGATACCAGAGGGGGTAAGACGATTTGCCACCTGGGCACCCCTGTTGATCCCCTTTTTTATTCCCCGGGGAAAGGAATGGGATATAGTCTGGTCGAAATATGAAAGCTTAAGCAAAATTCATCCGTCGACCACCTTGCCGCCGGGTGCAGCGTTAATTGGGATAGCTATCTTTATTATCTTTACGGTGGTGATTTTTTTATCCCTTCAAAATCAACTGCAAAAAAGAAGAAAAATTTCTTCTCCGGATAACCTTTTGCTTACTAATGGGGTTTACACCGCTAAATTCCGGACTGATGGACGGGGTTATAGCCGGGTATTTAGTATTATTCGGAAAGGAGAAGAAATTGATTTGAGCCGGCAACCCGCGGACCCCTTGTGGCTATGTGGAAAGTTTTTTTATTTAGTAGATCAAGCTCTTCCTCAGGACCATCCGCACCGCATCTGGTCTTTAGCTTATAACCCGGTTGGACGAGTGGGACCTGATTACCAGGTAACTCGTTTAGGTCCGTTTTCATTAAAAATTTCTCATACCTTTAATTCTATTCTTTCCACCACAATACTGTCAGTGGAAGAGGAAAAACCAGTAGAACTTTGGCAAGTAGTTTTACATAATCTTAATAACCGAACTCGTATCCTGGAATTAACCAGTTATCGGGAATTAGTTATGAATGTCCATGGGGCATTCTGGCGTCACCCCATTTTTAATAACCTCCATGTGGCAACCTGGTTTATCCGACCTTTAAACGCAGTTATTGCGCGAAATAGACTACTTAAAGATTTGCGGCGGGATTCCAAAAAAAGAAGCCATTCTCGAGAAACAGTTTTTCATGCGGTTGAAGAAAGTAGTAACAGCCAGGTAACTCTTATTGGTTACGAAGATTGTCGTCCCTATTTTATTGGACATCAAACTCTCTGTGCCCCCGAAGGCTTAAACAAAAGCTTAAGAAGTCCGGAAGATGAGGGATTTCTGTATAGTTTTTCGCCGATTGCTTGTCTGCGGTTGCGAATTGAACTTCCTCCCGCGGGAAAAGTGGTGATTCGGTTTATTGATGGTTATGCCGGTAATGAATTTCAGGCGGCTCAATTTATTGTTCGTTATTTGAATTTTCCTTCTATCAATGGTTCTACCCTTAAATCCTCATTTACTAAAATGCGGAGTTTACTTAGCCGCGAATTAGAGGAGAACCACGAGCAATTACGGTATCCCCATCCGGTGAAGACTTCATTGGACACTGGAGTATTTGCTTTTTCTGAGGATGGAACCGAGCTTCAGATGGGATGGAATACCCCACGACCCTGGGCTCATATTATTGCTAATGAGTTAGGATACGGAACAATTGTAGCAAATGATGGTGATATTTATTCATTTATGGGAAATGCTCAACAAAATGGACTTACTCCTTTTAATTTTGGCTCCACTCCAGTTCAGACGCCGGGGCAGGTGCTTTATCTCTTTAATCCGGTAACCGGAGAAATAGATACTCCTTCTTATGCTCCACTTCGGCAAAAAGATGCTCAATACCGAATAACTTTTGGTCGAGGTTATGCCTGCTTTAGAAAAGTTCGAGGTAATATTGATATTGATTACTCTATTGCAGTGCTTCCCGATTACCCGGCGGAGATTCGATTACTCACTATCCGCAATCGGGGAACCGAAACGGTAACTTACCGGATTGTCCCTTATTTCCAGATTATGCTGGGCGAAGAGCCATTTGATACCTGTGGTAAAATAAAGACCTCTACTGATCGGGAGCTTTCGGCAGTTTTTTTTACCAATCCAGCTAACGAGTTTCATAAGGGCTGGGGTTTTGTTGCTACTAACTTGCCCGTGGAGATTTTTGAAACCATACGGAAGCGATTTATTGGTGGACCAGAAAGAAACCTTTCTTTGCCATTTATGGTCGAACACGGACAACCAGATGACCAGCAGGAGGATGATGGTTACCGCGCTGCAGCTTTTATTTCATCACTTGCGGTGCCACCAGGAGGTGAGAAAACTATGACGATTATGGTCGGACAGACGGATAGTAAAGAACAAGCAGAAGAACTTATCCGTCACTTCCGGGAAACATCAACTGTCCAAGAAGCATTCGAGAAAACTAAACTCTGGTGGTCAGAGAAACTTTCCCGGTTAAGAGTAAAGACCAATGAGCCGGCGTTTGATCGGTTGGTAAATGACTGGCTTCCTTATCAGATTTTTGTTTCCCACTTATGGGGGAGGATCGGTTTGTGCCAGCGGAGTGGAGCTTATGGTTTTCGGGATCAGATCCAGGATGTACTGCCATTTCTTTTTCTTTATCCGGATCTTTGTCGAAAATTAATATTGCTCCATGCCCAGCAACAGTTCAGGGAAGGGGATGTTTTACAATGGTGGCATCAATCCTGGGAAGGAAAGACTGGTTGGGGGTTAAGGGGTCGGGCATCCGACCCGCACCTCTGGTTGCCTTATGTAGTTTATCATTATGTGAAGGCTACCGGAGATAACGCAATTCTGGAAGAGAAGGTTCCATTTTTAGAGTCACGGGAGATACCCCCGGGAAAAAATGAAGTCTTTTCTGCTCATCGAAGCACGCGGGAAAAAGCATCTCTTTATGAACATTGCCTCCGGGCAATCAATTTTTCTCTTGGTAGGCTTGGTCCGCATGGACTCCCCCTTATTGGTACGGGAGATTGGAATGATGGGCTTAACCAGATTGGCCCACGGGGAAAAGGGGAAAGTGTATGGTTAGGATTTTTCCTTTATGATATTTTGGTTCAATTTACCCAAGAGGTGGTAGAGCTTAAAAGAGACCAAACTACCAGAGAACGCTTCTTAAAAAGCGCCCAAAATCTTAAAACCGCATTGACTCAGATGTGGCGGAGCGATCACTATATTCGGGCAATTACCGACGATGGAAGAGAGCTGGATATCTTCGATGCATTAACGGTAGCTTGGCCAGTTATTGCTGGAATAGCTGAATTGGAGCAAGGGACAATAGCGATAGAAGCTGGACTTCGTGTGTTAGAAAAAGACAATTTAGTTTTGCTTTGTTCTCCCCCATTTACTGAGAGCTCGGAACCTTATCCTGGTCGAATTGCTGATTATCCACCGGGAGTGAGAGAAAATGGGGGACAATACTCTCACGGAGCTTCCTGGCTGGTAGATGGGTTGCTTAAACTGGCGGATTTAGCAGAATTGAGAGGAGAAGTTGAGCGGGTAAAATGGTTCCGAAGTAAAGCAGTAGAATTATGGTTTAAAATTTCCCCGATTATGCATATGCATAGCCGAGTTTATGGACTTTCTCCCCATCAACAGGCGGCTGATATTTATTATGGTCCCGGATATGAAGGTCGAGGAGGATGGAGCTGGTATACTGGTTCTGCCGGACGAATGCTTTATACTGCTTACCACTTATTAGGGTTAAAAATGGAAAAGGGTAAGCTTACTATTGCGAAAGATGCTTTTGAACCTCGGGGTAATCTCCGTTTAATAAAAGTAGTGTATCAGGGTAAAGAGAGCACCGATAGTTAAGCGCGCAGCATGCTTATAATCCAGAGAGAATAAAAAGTTATGATTAAAATTACCCAGAATAAAGTTGGCTTGATTTTAGTCCTTTTTTCTCCCCTAAAGGCTTGAAGGATTAACCCAATTGTACTTCCAATCCAGCCTAAAAATCCGATAGTTACCATTATCGACCAAACTACATCCGGTCCGGTATGCATTCTTAAAATTTTCCGAATTTCTTCCTTCTGTTTTTCTCGCGTCAGTTTAGGATTGGGATTCCGTTTTTCTTCCTGAAAGGTGCGAATCATAGCGATCCGTTCTTCACATTTACTAATCCATTCCGAGTAAGGAAGATAAAAACTGCGGAGTGAATAAAGACTACTACTTAGCACCTGAAATGCCTCTAAGGCTAAAGCCTGATCTCCTCTCTGTTCGGCCTGGATTCCAATTTCCCAAAGGGCGTGGATAGAATTTTTTACTGGTTTACTTCCGGGGGTGTACCAGTGGATCGATCGATTAAAAGAAGTAATTGCTTGTTTATAATCTTTATTTTTTAAGGCAATTTCTCCCTTTTGATATTCATGTTGGGCATTAAGATATACCTTACCGCCAACTAATAATAAAAATAAAAGGAAAGATAATATTCCGATTAGTGTTTTAATTTGCCCACTCATTTACTTTTTCCTTTTCATTTTGATTGATGAAAGCTAACTCGATTTTAATTGCTCAGCTACTTTATGTCACGTTTTTGAAAAATTATTATCGAAAGTAAGAGAATAATTAAAACATAACCGATCCCGTATAGCGAAGCTAAATAAAGGTAACCTTTTTCTACGGGAAGGTGGTAAACTACCGTACCCTTGATATTTAAGTAATCTAAATTGGGGATAAGATGATAAAGGATTTTGGTCAAATATTTTAGGGACAGGCTTTCGGATTTTTTACCGAATTCTATTAAATCAGAAGTAAAATGACCGATGAGATAAAAAGAAATAGTAAATAAACCGCTTAATATGGGGGTAGAAAAAGAGGAGAACAAAAGAGCAAAGGCAGTGACAATCATTAGCTCAAGAAAGATCATCCCGATAGCGTAAAGGAGAAAGAAATCGAGTTTTCCTTCATAAAAATAGAGGATAAAAAATAATACCAGCGACATAATTGCCACTTCCAAAATGATAGTCATTATCAAGCCGAGGTATTTTCCCAGAATAAATTGATAGCGGTGGACTGGTTTAGAAAGGATATTGTAAATGGTTTTTCGCTCCATCTCTTTGTAAACCAATCCAATGCCCACAAATATCGCAATTAAGACCCCAAAAAGATCAATTGCTGCTAATCCGAAGTCCTTAATGATTTTGGTGGGCTCACCTATGGTCAGATGGTCAAGAATGACCGAAATACCGACCATCAATGCGGCAAAAAAAAGCAGGCTATAAAGAACCTTATCCCGGATTGCTTCACGAAAGGTGTTATAGGCTAAGGTTGGCACTTTCATACTTGCTTCTCAGTAACTTTAATCTTTTTCACATACAACTCTTCCAGAGTTTCTTTGCGGGGTATTACGGAAATAAGCTTCCCCCCTTTGGCTAAAAGTTCAAGGAGTAACTTATTTATTTCCGATTCTTTTACCTGAAGAATAGTTTCTTCTCCTCTCTGGAGCAAAAATAGCCCTTGCTCTTTTAGCTGATTTATTGTCTCGGGCAAGAGGCCTTTTAAGCAGATTTCCCAGGATTTTATCCGGGGTTGAAGAAGCTCATCTAAGTTGCCACAAGCTTGTAATTTTCCATTTATAATTATTCCCACCCGGTCACAGATGGTCTCAACATCAGAAAGAATATGAGAGCTGAAGATAATGGTTTTACCTTGATTTTTCAGTTCGAGGATAAGGTCACGAATTTCCTTTCGTCCGGAGGGATCCAAACCAGACATCGGCTCATCAAGAATTAGCAGATTGGGGTTATTGATAAGGGCCTGAGCCAAACCAAGCCGCTGGAGCATCCCTTTGGAATAAGTTTTGATAAGTGCCTCTTTATGATTTTGTAAACCCACTAATTCCAGCAGAGCATCCACTTTATTTTTATCTTTATTTTCAAAAAGCTGGTTGCATAACTGAAGGTATTCTTTAGCTTTCAGATAATTGTAAAAATAGGGGCTTTCGGGCAAAAATCCAATTCGTGCTCTTACCTCAATTTTATTTGGTGGTTTCCCCCAGAGGAAAACCACCCCGCGGGTGGGAAAAAGAAGTCCTAAAAATAATTTAAAGGTAGTTGTCTTTCCTGCACCGTTAGGACCAATTAAACCGAAGACTTCCCCTTGGTTTATCTCGAGGGAGAGTTCACTTAGAGCTTTAATTTTTCGGAAAGTAAAATGGACCGGGAATTCTTTAGTAAGTTTTAGGGCCTGGATCACTGCGTCCATTTCTGTTTTACCCATTTGTTCCTGGTCTTAATTGGGGAAGTTTGAGGTTTTTCCCCTGGATAATTTCTTCAATGCGCTTTTCAATTTGGTGCTTCATCTGGGAATCTTGGGTAGTGTTTCTCATTTCCATAAGAAATCGGATAGCTGCTTCTTTTTGACCAGCCTCAGTTAATAGTCGAGCTGGGAAGGTCTTTAGAAAAGCAGGGGATTTAGGTAATTGAGCGGCAATTTTTATATAATAGGCGGCAGTCAATGGGTCATTATAGTGATACCAATAATTGAACCCGAGAAAAAAGGGAAATTTCCATACTTCCGGATGATATTGACAGGCTTTCTCCAGGATTCGATTGCTTTGTTCTACTTGTTTGGCCTCTAAGCTAAGAATAATTCCGCCGAAATAATAAGGCCAGATGAATTGGGGATCAAGAGTGGTGATTAGGTCGAGGAGGTGATAAAGCCAGGGGTAATTCCGATCCGACATAAGATGCTCGCCAAAATAACCTACAGTTTTTATCCAAAAGTAGTCAGCAATGAGCTGGTCAAACCCCAGGGTAAATGGTTTTAAAAATTCTCCGGATGGAATACACATATAAGTTTCGAGGGAATTAGGGAGAGGTGGTGCTTTTTCGAGTTTTCGGTGAATGAGGAATATCCCCAAGGCGAGGCTGATTATTAGAAAAAACAGTATGCTGTTAACCGGGATATTTTTTGCCTTCATCTTACCAATAGGGTCGATTTATTATTTCAAATTTTTATTATATTCCATATCGAACCACATGGCAAAAAAAAGGGTCTGAAGTCCGGAGATAAATATAAACCAGAAAAGGAGGTGAGAGGTGGGAGGAACAACTCCAGTAGTAAAGTAACCATGGATGGTTCGACCAAGGAAATAAAAGCTTAAAGGTAGAGTGATAAAGGAAAGGATATAAAATAATACCAGAGGATGGAAGTCTTTGATCACATACTTAATAAAAAGACGCTGAAAAAAACCCTTTAAAAGAAGTTTACTTATCGTAGGAATAACTTTCCATAAGCGTATCCCGGACTTTTCTCCGATGTTATAAACTGGTCGGATGCTTACATCGCGTACGCGGCAATTTTCAATATTCAATTTGATCAGAAGGTCATTAGGGACGCCGTATTTTTTATAAATCTTATCCAGATTAAGGAGGTTGAGGGCATTAAGGGAGATAGCAGTATAGCCACACTGGGAATCAGCAATGTGCCAATAACCGGAAGCGATTTTAGTGAGAAAGGAAAGGAGCGAATTTCCCAAGTAGCGATAATGGGGAATCATTTTCCAGGATTCACCCCGAAATAAACGATTCCCCTTACTGTATTCAACTTCTCCATTTACAACTGGTTCAATAATTGCCGGCAGATCCGCTGGGTCCATCTGACCGTCTCCCGCCATAACCACGGTAACATCAATTTTTAACTCCCTGGCTCGTTTGTAACCAGTAGCAATTGCGCCTCCTACTCCTTGATTTTTAGGATGGGAAATTACCTCCAAATTAGGATGATGTTTTTTTTCTTTTTCTAAAATCTCCAGGGTGCGGTCGCTGCTGGCATCATTAACTACAATTATTCGGTCTACAAAATCAGGCATAGTATCAATTACCCGGGCAATCAATTTTTCCTCATTATACGCCGGGACCACTACACCAATCGTTTTATTTTTATACATAAAAATTCTCCCGGGATAATTTTTATTTTAACCGGTAAAGAAATGATCCTCCTTTTTTAAATTCCAAATAGAGATATTTTTGACTGAAATGCTGGAATAAAAGTATTTTTTCCTGCGCCAAAGAAGAAGAAAAATCCATTTTAAGTAATTTCCAGTTAATAAGCAAGTGAGAAATATTCATTCGGACAAGCTTTTGGTATACTTCTTCGGGGCGAGAAGAGTTTTGAATTATATCTTTAATCGGAGCGGCTAAGTCCCAAGCCCCAAAAACATAATCCCGATTGAGATAATATCCATCATTACCAAAATTTCCTCCGTAAAGAAACATAATCCGACTGGTGGGAGGAAGATGGCGGTTGATATATTCAAATACTGGATAGGAAGGAAGGTGGCGGGTTAAAAAAGCAGTTCGGGATTCTTTTCCGAGCAAAAAATTAATCGGATTTACGGTCACAGTATATGATAACACCCAATATAGATTTAAAACCAATGATAAACCGATAATAAACCAACCACCTGATTTTTTCCATTTAGAATGCCAGTTATTAACTGAGTAAATCGTAAGAAAACTAAGAAAGGGGTAAATCGGCATAAGGTAACGAAGCCTTATCTCCCCACTGGCCCAAAAAAACAGAAAATAGAAAAGACAAAAAAAGGCAATCCATTTGATTTCTGCTGGTTTGGCGGGGAGAAAAAAGAAGATAGGGAGAAAAACTAAAAAAATGGGATTAATCACTCCGTCTAATTCTTGTCGGGATTTAGTTTTAGTTTTAACCGCCAGATTCCAGGGGAGGAAAATTTGGTCCTTTAAATCTTCGCCGTAAATTAATTTCCGGATTTCAAAAGAGGAAAGCAGGGTTTGAGGTTGCTCCGGGTTTTTATTGAAGATTTTTCCCCCTAAGGGGAAAATTGGGTTTCCGGTATATCTCAGGTTCTTACCTAACCAAAGAGAATTAATCAAAAAAACTATTAAAAGAAAAAAGAAGGCATTTTTCAGCAGAGATTTCCCCGGGACTTTCCACCGGGCCATAATCACCAAAATAGTAGCTCCAAAAAAGAGAAAGATGATCAGTCCGTTATACTTGCAACTAACCGTTAGACCAACCATAACTGCACTTAAATAAAACCATTTTAATTCTTTAGTATTAATCCAGTAGAATAAAGCTAAGCTCCCTTCCAGCGCAAAAAAAGTTAGGCCAAAATCAGAATAGGCAACCGAAGCTATTCGAAAAACAACCGGTAAAGATCCGAAAAGTAAAACCGTAAGCAAACTTAGTGCGCGGGAGAGAAACTTATTTGCCAGGATAAAAGTTAAAAATAGGCAGCCAAAATAAAAAAGGTAATGGAGTAGTTGGGCAAGAATATCGGACCGGAAAAAAAGCGCTCCCGTATAAAGCATTTCCATAAACGGAGGATAATAGGAAAAAATTGCAAAAGGGAGGTCTTCGATTCGGTAATGGCGGAGATACCACTTCGGGAGAGCCAGATGGTGGATAAGGGCATCCCGGTAAAAGGGAGGGGTCAGGGTATTAAACAGGGCAAGGAGGATAAAACCGGAAAGAAGCGAAAATAGAACTACCTCGATAAAAGAGAAATAGGGTTGATAATTTTTAATTTTATCCCGAAGTTTTTCTAAATTTTTCCAGTTGCTTAAGGCTAAGATCAGCAGGAAAACAAAAAGGGATCCTAATGTTGAGGGATAAAAAGCCTGAAGCAATCCTAAGATAAAAATACTCAGGTAAATAATTCCTGCTCCTAAACCGGCAGAAAAAAGCACTTCCTCCATAACCGAGGAGTAAGAGAGGCAAAGGAATTGAAAAAAACGGTTTCCGATTAAAAAACAAAAGAAAATAAAAATTCCTCCTCCCAAGAGCTCATCTCCTACGAAGTTATCCCAAGTTCCAGAGAAAGAAAAGTTTTCCCCATAGAAAAAAAATATAAGTAGAACCCACAAGATAAATAAAGGAAAGGCTATTTTTCGGATTGGTTTAATCATCAGTTTTAAGCTTTTTATTTATTTTGGAACAATAATTTTCCTTTAATCTTTTTAGCGAGTTCACTCTGAGGATCTAACTGGATTATCTTTTGTAACGCCTCCTGAGCTTCTTTCATTTTGTTTATCTTGGTATAACAAAATGCTAAGTTATAATAAACTTGAGGATTTTTTGAATCATAAGAAAGATATTTTTGGTAGTAGTAGATAGCTTGCGGGTAATTTTTATTATCCAGATAGAGTTGCCCTAAATTTTTAAGGATAGTAGTTTCAGCCGGAGCAAGTTGTAAGGCTTTTTTTAAGTAGAATTCTGCTCGCTTAAAATTACCGATCCCAGCATAATCTGCTCCCAGGGCATTAAGAATGGTGTAATTTTCGGGCATAAAATTAAGTGCCCAATGGTGATATTTGATTCCTAATTTTTTTTCATTTTTTCGGGTAAAAAATTCGGCCTGATTACAAAAAATTGAAGCAAACCAGAGTCTTTCTTCTTCATCCGGAATCCAGAGGTTTTCTTTTTGGATAGATTTCAGATCAGCTTCGATTTTTTGGTGGTGGTTATTCATCACTTCAGCAGTAAGCTTACTCGGAGAAGGAGTGATTGAAAAAAGGAAGCCGACCGGAACAAGATTAGCTTCCACTAACTTATAAAATTTGGCTCTTGCCGTTGGGTCCCAGTAAAAGGCTTGGTTTTGGATATTGGCATTAATAATTGTTTCTCCGAGTTTAGCTTTTTGGCCGGGAGATACTTTAGGAACTTTAATTAATGGATACCTTTCTTGGGTAACCTCGTGGAAAAACTGAGGAGCAAGGATTTCGCTTAAAAAAAGAAGAGTTACATCAGGCCGATATTTTTCACATTGCTGGAGATAGCTGGCGCCAAACTGGTAATTGGTAGTTATGAGTACTCCCTTGAATTCGATTTGGTCATAGATATGCTTAAAAAACTCATAGGGTAACCAGTAATCGGAACGGTCATTGTTTTTCCAATGGTAAACCCCTAAAGAAAAAACTTGACTCCCAATTAAAAGGATGAATCCAGTTAACCCAATTGGAACTAACCATTTTTTTATTTTTTGGAGGCCAATTACTTTATTGAAGATAAAAAAGATTCCGACCCCGAGAGAAAGAGTGAAGAACAAAAAGGTGGCAATAAATGCAGAAGAAGATCTCCAGTAGCGAATAAAGAAAAACCATTGGCTGTAGAAAAAAAAACCGAGGACAAGAAATAACCTGGAGTTTCTCTTGAAAAATAGCGGAAGACCGATCACTCCAAGGATAAGCCCGAAAAATCCAAAGTCCTCCCAATAATATCTCCCGTAATTTTTAAGCCCCTGGATAAACTTTCCCCAGGAAAAATAAGTATGGTATTTAGCATCTTTTTTATCGGTGATGTGGGTGATGAAGTTATGAAAATTTTCCGGATTTCCCCAGTCCCAGTAAGGATTAACCGAAGAACGAACCGGAAGATAAAGATATATCGAAGCTCCTAAAATTAAAAAGATCAGGATCAGTCCTAATTGGTACCAAGAAAATGCTCTCCGAAAAAATATTAAGAGGAAGAGAAAGAAAGCGGGAAGATAAAGGAGCATAATGATATGGGCACCAAAACTTAGTCCCAGGAAAAAGGAAGCTAAATAAAAATAGGATTCTTTTCTCCTTCGGAATCCCCGGAGAAGAAAGAAGGCAATTAAAACGATAAAGCAGTTCTGAAAGGTATATACTTCGGCTTGCTTCGCAATATCCCAGAGGGAGTTAGAAACCGCATAAAAACTTACCGCAATGGCTCCGCTTATTAAGGATAATTTTTTCGAAGTAAACGGAAAAAGAATTTCTAACAATTCCTTTAACAGTAAAAAGGTGAGGGGTATCACCAGAGCGCCAAAGAAAGTAGAGAAAAGATTTACCCGAAAACCAATACTGCCAATGGGGATAAAAGTAAAAATTTTCGCACTCAGCGCATAAAGCGGAGAACCAGCGGGGTGGGCAATCCCTAAGAGATAGGCTACTCCTTGAAACTCAGAAGCATCCCGCCAGTAGATATTAGGGCAAAGAGTATTGAGATAAAAAATAAAGGGAAAAAGAAAAAGAAATAAGAAAATAAGGAAATTAGCTTTTGGGCGAAAGTTTAAACCACTCACCTGCCAATTGGCAATCAAAGGTTACAAAGTTATAAAATCAGGGAAGGCAGATCCTACTCTGATCTGCCTTCCGGGTTTAATTTTTGTTTTTTTAATGAGATACAAGATTGATTAACTCGTTACATCGTTGGTCGGATTAGATAGTTGTTTAGTTTGGTCAATCCGCCACACATCGATAGTGTCATCAGTATCAATATTACCACTGGCTTCAGCGGTAAATCCGGTTGAGGTGGTACTGGTAATATCATACGCATACCGGGTTTTACCTTCCGGAGCCCAGCCAATGGAATCGATCGCCGAGCCATAATGGTCGTATTCGGCAAAATAAGCGGTCTGGTTAGTAAAGATCGAGCCTAAGTTGGTTTTGGCTTCCGACTGGCGGGACTTAGCTTGGTAACGGAGGAAGTTAGGAATAGCAATTGCCGCTAAGATACCGATAATCGCCACTACAATCATAAGCTCGATTAAAGTAAACCCCTTAATTTTCCCTTTTAATTTACTCACCATCACTTTTCACCTCCTTTCTTAAGTAGTTTTATTACAAATTTCTTTTTTAAATTAGAAAGCAATTTTTATGCCTTTATCTTTAACTTAAAAAATGTAATAAAAATCAATGAATTGTAAAAAAGAAAATATTTTCGGGAAGAGATTGGTGACAATTTAAGGCAGTAATTGCCAATATTTGTCATAAAGTGGGGTTTAATTGGGAAAATAAAAATAACTGTGGTATAAACTTCAAATATGAAAGTTCTTATTCTCACCACCAGTTATCCCCGAAACAGTGCTGATCCCAGCGGTATTTTCATTAAAAGGCTGGCAGGTAGTTTAATCCGGAAAGGGGTAAAAGTTACGGTTCTTGCTCCGGGTGATTCCCAGGCAAAATCGCATGAATGGGAAGAAGGGATTGAAATTGTCCGTTTCTTTTATGCTCCCCGGAGGTTGATGAAAATTGCTTATGGAGAGGGGGGGATACCCGAAAACCTCCGGCGCTCTCCCTGGCTTTTTTCCCTTCTTCCCCTTTTTTTAATCTCGTTAATCAGTTATACTATAATTTTAGCCCACAATTGTGATGTCATTCACGCTAATTGGTTGCAGCTGGGATTTCTGGCTTTACCCGCAAAAGTAATTCATCGGAAACCTTTGGTAGTAACCATCCGGGGAAGTGATTTTAAAAAAGGGTTAACCTGGTTAGGGTATTTAGTTTTTAATTATGTTGAGGCAATCACTACGGTAAATCAGCAGTGGTATCACCAGCTTCGGGGCCTGTGGGGGACTAAGGTGTTTTATACTCCGGACGGAGTAGAGATCGGAGATAAAGTTATTGACCCCCGGACCCGGTTTAATATTAGCCGGGATAAAATTGTTGTGCTTTATGTAGGGGCGCTCCGTTGGATAAAAGGAGCAGATTTTCTGTTTCAGATTGCCAAGTCTACCGGAAAAATTAACCCCTCGATCCAATTCCTTATTATTGGGCCGGGTAATCCGAAGGAGTTTGGTCTGGATAAATTACCCAATGTAATCTGTGCGGGAAGTCTTCCTCCTCAGGAGGTCCTGGCAATCTTTCCGGGGTGTGATATTTTTATCTTTCCTACCCGGCACGAGGGTCGGGGAATTGTTTTTCTCGAAGCAATGGCTTCCGGTTTGCCTTGTGTTGCCAGTAACCTACCGGTAATTGCGGAAGTTTTAACTTCGGAAGCCGGGATTCTGATTGAAGTGGGTAGGATAAAAGAATTTGTTGAAGCCATAGATAAATTAGCAAAAGACTCTTCCCGGAGAAAAACTATGGGGGAAAAAGCCCGATTAAGGATTAACGAGCTTGCTTTAGATTGGGATACCTGTGCTTACCATTTTTGGCAAATTTTCAATAAACTAACCTCCCAATAAAATGATTAATTTAAAGGTATTAATTCATATTATTAAAGTAGTCCTTTTGATTTTAGTACTTTCTGTAGTGGGAAGAGCGCTATATAACTCAATCCTTGAGGTTAATTGGAAGGTGTTAACGATAAAACCGATGCCAGTAATTGGGGGGATAGGAATTTTGCTTTCTTCTAATTGGCTTGCCGCTCAGGTGCAGCAAAAGTTTTATCAGAAGTTTGGGTTTAAATTATCTCTGCTTCAAGGTTTTGTTCTTTATGCTTTACCGGCAGTGGGGAAATATTTTCCGGGAAAGATGATGTCGGTAGTGGGTTATACTGGACTGGCTCGGACTTTTGGCATCCCGGTGACAATAAGTAGTTTGGGGGTAGTGGTGATAGCGGTATTTGGGGTGATGAGCGTGTCTTTGGTAGGACTGATTTCACTTTTGGGTTATCCCCGG
>Ga0315298_1001674_pt1 | contig 39776 bp, 40 predicted proteins | sample WHS_1_MG_FD_203077 | JGI IMG/M metagenome (GOLD analysis project Ga0315298, IMG submission 203077) | Extremophilic microbial mat communities from Washburn Hot Springs, YNP, Wyoming, USA - WHS_1_MG | ecosystem: Environmental > Aquatic > Thermal springs > Hot (42-90C) | place: USA: Wyoming... | reverse complement strand
CTACCGGGTTTCGGTTTGGTACAGCGCCCCCACCGCCTTCCGCATGCTCATGGCCGGCGGGGATGAATTGCTGGCCCGCTATGATCTCGGGCGGCTGCGCCATATCTTGAGCGTGGGCGAGCCGCTCACCGCCGAAGTGCTGGCCTGGAGCATGGAAAAACTGGGGCAGCCCATCTACGACACCTGGTGGATGAGCGAAACGGGTATGAACATGATCTGCAATTTCCGCTGCCTGCCCATTAAAATCGGCTCCATCGGCCGTCCCTTCCCCGGGATTACGGCGGCCATTGTCGACGATGAAGGGCGGGAGATGCCGCCGGGCAGGATCGGCAACCTGGCCGTCAGGGCCGGCTGGCCGGCGCAGTTTCGGGGTGTGTGGAACGACCCGGAGAGTTACGCCCGCTACTTCGTACACCGGCCCTGGTTTATTTCCGGTGACGCCGCCTACCGGGACGCGGACGGCTACTTTTACTTCCAGGGCCGTGTGGACGGGGTGATCAACACCGCCGGCGAACGGGTGGGGCCGTTTGAAGTGGAAAAGAAACTGGAGGAACATCCGGCGGTGGCCGCCGCCGGCGTGGCCGGCAAACCGGACGCGCTGCGGGGGGAGATCGTCAAAGCCTTTATTGTGCTCGCCCCCGGACACACCTGGTCGGAGGAACTGGCCGCCGAACTGCGCCATTTCGTTAAAACCGGCCTGGCCGCCCATGCCGCACCGCGGGAATTTGAAGTCAGGGACCGCATTCCCCGCACCGCGGACGGCCGGGTGGATCGCCGGGTGCTCAAGGAATGGGTGCTCGGTCTGGGTTGATTGACCGTGCGGACGCCGCCCGCGTTTCCCGTGGACGCGGGTGTGTTTTTTTGCCCTCTTTTCGACATCCGGGCGCTGTCCGGGCAATTGCCTGCGAACAAGTTGCCTCCGCCGCCGGGCGGGTGTTATAATAGGGGCGAAAACCCGTCTTCTTTCGCGGGACGGCGTCGGGCCGTCCGGCGAATGATATTTCGACGCCGACTGGTGAGGGGGAAACCGGTTGTCTCCAGTCAAAGCGAGGTTTGTTGTCCTGCCGACGCACCCCGCGGGGGTTCGTCCGGCCCTGTTTAACGGGATGCCTGCCGGTTTGCCGGTGCGCATGGCGGATGGTGCACCGGAACGTTTGTCACGGAAGCCGGAGGAAAACATGCCGCCCGCTTCGTGCCGGGGCGGCGCGGCCGGTCCCGGCGTCCGGGGACTGTGCCCGGCGCCCCGTGCGCAGAAAGCGCGGGAGCGATGTAGATAGAACCCTTCCGGGAATGCCGCGGCCGTCGCGCCCGCCGCTTTTTTTCGGCGCGGGCGGGTGATGCGCGCGGATTCCTGCCGTCAGATTCGGACTCATAGACAGAACAGGATTGGTGCATTTGTTCGGGAGGGATAGATAATGTTCGGCCGGTTGAAGAAGGACGTGCAGGCCGTTTTTGAACGCGACCCGGCGGCCAAAAGTCTGCTCGAGGTGTTGCTGTGCTACCCGGGCCTGCATGCCATTTTAATGCATCGGGTGGCCCACTTTTTCTACCGCAGGAGGCTGTTTTTGATCGCCCGCCTGATCTCCCAGTTTTCCCGCTGGCTGACCCAGATTGAAATTCACCCGGGGGCCAGGATCGGCGAAGGCCTGTTCATTGATCACGGGTCCGGGGTGGTGATCGGGGAAACCGCCGAAATCGGGGACAACGTGACCATTTACCAGGGTGTCACCCTGGGCGGCACGGGCAAGGAGAAGGGCAAACGCCACCCCACCATCGGCAATAATGTGGTGATCAGCACCGGCGCCAAGATTCTGGGTTCTTTTACAGTGGGCGACAACGCCAAGATCGGCGCCGGTTCGGTGGTTTTAAAACCGGTGCCGCCCAACAGCACGGTGGTCGGCGTGCCGGGCCGGGTGGTGGTGCAGGACGGCCGGCGGGTGAGTCCGGCCAGCGCGCCGGTGATCGATCTGCGGCACGACCTGCTGCCCGATCCGGTGTCGGAAGTGATCAACTGCCTCACCCTGAATATCGAACGGTTGGAAAAAAGAGTGCGCGAACTGGAAAAAAAGGTTGGAGTGGATCCCGTGGCCGGTGTCGTGCAGTCCTGTGAGGGCGTGGCGGGGGCGGCCGGCGATGAGCGGGAATAATTTTTGTTTACCCGGTTAATTATTTTTTAAGGAAGGAAAGGTTACCTGATGGAAATTTATAACACCCTCACCCGGCGCAAGGAGGAATTCGTGCCCCGGGAACCTGGCCGGGTGGCCATGTATGTATGCGGCCCCACCACCTACAATTACATTCACCTGGGCAACGCCCGGCCGCTGGTTTTTTTCGATACCGTGAGGCGTTACCTGCAGTTCCGCGGTTACCGGGTGCTCTATGTGCAGAACTTTACGGATATCGACGATAAAATCATCAACCGGGCGCGGGAAGAAGGCGCCGATGCCCTGGCCCTGGCCGAAAAATACATTGCCGAGTATTTCAAGGACGCCGATGCCCTGAATGTGCGGCGGGCGGATGTGCATCCCCGGGTTTCCGGGCATATGCCGGAGATTATCGCCATGATTCAGGCGCTGATGGACAAAGGGGCGGCCTACCGGGTGGCAGGGGACGTTTATTTTGATATCGGTTCGTTCCCGGCTTACGGCAAACTCTCCGGCCGTTCCCTGGAAGAGATGCAGGCCGGTGCCCGGGTGGAAGTGGACCCGCGGAAAAAGCATCCCATGGATTTCGCCCTCTGGAAGGGGGCCAAACCGGGGGAACCGGCCTGGGAGAGCCCCTGGGGCAGGGGCCGTCCGGGCTGGCACATCGAATGTTCGGCCATGGCGGTGAAATACCTGGGCAATAATTTTGACATCCACGGGGGCGGCTTCGATCTCATTTTCCCCCATCACGAGAACGAGATCGCCCAGGCCGAGGCGGCCACCGGCCGGCCTTTCGCCCGCTACTGGATGCACAACGGGTTCATCACGGTCAATGAGGAGAAAATGTCCAAGTCCCTGGGCAACTTTTTCCTGGTGCGCGAGGTGCTGGCCAAATTCCCTCCGCCGGTGGTGCGCTTTTTCCTGCTTTCCACCCATTACCGCAGTCCGCTGGATTTTGACGACGAAAAGCTGGCCGCGGCCGGGCGGGGGCTGGAACGCATCAAAACCAGCCTGCGTCTGCTCACCGAGGCGCTGGAGAGCTGTTCCGGGGAAAAGAAGGCGGCCGACGATGATTTTCTGGCCCTGCTGGAAAAATATCGCCGGGATTTTATCGCCGCCATGGATGATGATTTCAACACCGCCCTGGCCATCGGCATTCTTTTCGAAATGGCCCGGCAGGTGAATTCCCACCTGCCGGTAAATGGCGGGGAGTGCGGCAGGGAAGCACTGGAAAGAGCTCTCGCTCTATTTTACACCTTCAACCAGGTGCTGGGGTTGTTTCCGGTGGATGAGGCGAAAGGGCGCATTCTACTGGAAGCCGCCGGGGGCGATGACGACCGGTTCACCGCCGCCCTGATGGAACTGCTCCTCGATGTCCGCCGGGAGGCCCGGGCGCGCAAGGATTGGGCCACCGCGGATCGCATCCGCGACGGGCTGAAGGAACTCGGCGTTATTCTGGAGGATACCCCCCGGGGTGTGCGCTGGAGGAGACAGGAGTAAACGATGGGGCACGAACCGGTGGGAGGAGAGACGTTTATGCCACTGCCCGGGGAACCCGGGCTGAATCCGGAGAGTTTATCTCCTCTGGTGCTGGCCTATATCGGCGATGTGGTGTACGAACTGTTCATCCGGCAGTACCTGGTGGGACGGGGGATTGCCCGGGTGAATCAACTGCACCGGGAAGCGGTGAAATACGTTAATGCCGGCGGCCAGGCCAGGGTAATGCACGCGCTGGAAGACGTGCTCACTCCCGATGAGGCCGCCGTGGCCCGGCGGGGGCGCAATGCCCGGAGCGGGCATCCGCCGCGCGGAGCGGATGTGCACAGTTACCGCTACAGCACCGGGCTGGAGTGCCTGGTCGGCTACCTCTACCTGGCCGGGCGCTACGACCGACTGGCGGAAATTATGGCTCTGGCCCGCCGGGTGGTGGAGGAAGGGTAACCCTTTTTGCGGGGGGGGATGCGGGTGAAATTCAGCGAGCAGGAAAGTAAAGCGGAAAATATCATCGCCGGGCGCAACCCGGTGCGGGAGGCGCTGAAGGCCGGCCGGGCCATCAATAAAGTGCTGGTGGCCGGTATGCCGGTCGGGCCGTTGAAAGAGATCCTGCTCCTCGCCCGGGAGCGGGGTGTGCCGGTGCAGCAGGTGCAGCGCGTGCACCTGGATCGCCTGAGTCCCGGGATCACCCATCAGGGCGTGGTGGCGATGGCGGCGGCCGGCCGCTATGTTTCCGTCGAGGACATCCTGCAGCGTGCCGGTACGGCGGAGCCCTTCCTTTTGCTGCTGGATGAAATCACCGATCCGCATAATCTGGGGGCCATTCTGCGCACGGCGGAAGCCGCCGGCGCGCACGGTGTGATCATCCCCCGGCACCGTTCGGCCGGCCTGACCCCGGCCGTGGGCAGGGCCTCCGCCGGGGCGGTGGAGTATCTGCCGGTGGCCCGGGTGGCCAATCTGTCCCGGACCATTGAATACCTGCAGCAGAAAGGCATCTGGGTGGTGGGAGCGGAAGGGTCGGCCGGAGACCTGCTCTGGGATGTCCGTCTGGACGGTCCCATCGCCCTGGCCATCGGAGGCGAGGACAAGGGTCTGGGCCGTCTGGTGCGGGAAAAGTGCGACCTCCTGGTGCGCCTGCCCATGGCCGGGCGGGTGAATTCCCTGAACGCCTCGGTGGCGGCCGCGCTGCTGGCCTACGAGGTGGTCCGGCAGAGGAGACGGGCCGGCAATGGAAGAATATCTGGTCGTTGACGGATACAATGTGATTTACGCCTGGCCGGAACTGGACAGGCTCAAGGAAACGAGCCTGGAACACGCCCGGCAGCGTCTGGTGGATATGATGGTCAACCACGCGGCTTTGAGCGGTAGACGTGTGGTGGTGGTTTTCGACGCCCATCAGGTCCGGCAGGCGTTGGAACGCAGTGAAGTGGTCGACGGGGTGGAAGTAATCTATACGGCGGAAGGTGAGACGGCGGATTCACTGATTGAAAGGCTGGTCAGGGAGCTGTCCGCCCGGGGCAGGGTTTACGTGGTTACTTTCGATTGGGCCGAGCAGCGCATGATTCTGGGCGGCGGCGCCTACCGCATCACTCCGCGCGAACTGCTGGAACAGGTGCGCCGGCTGGAAAAGGAGAGCCGGCGGCATTACCGCCAGGGCAAGCCGGCCGATGCCTATCTGGAGAACCGCCTGGCCGGGAAGACCCGTTCGATTCTGGAAAAGTGGCGGCGGGGAAAAATTGATTAACCGTTTCTGCGGAGAAAAAAATCACCGGTGCTGACCGGCGAAACGAGATCCTGTTTATCTTTTCCGGGCGCGATCTTATGCTTCGGCGGCGTTCCAGCCCCACCAGCCGGTGCCGAAGACCAGCAGGATGAGAATTAAGAAGATGATGAAGCCCGGTCCGCCGAAACCCCACCACTCCTGACTTTTCATGGGCAACCCTCCTTTGGATGCTTCTGGTTATATAGTATGAAAATGCCGGTAAAATGGTGTCGATGGCGGGGGGTGAACAGGGGGTTAATTGTGCTTGACGAGCCTTACGGCCTAAGTTATAATAGGTTTGGCAAAGCTATGGTCCCACGCACCGGATAATGCCTTATTCCGTTTGGAGAAAAAGGTTTGTCGGGGCAATATTTGCCCGGGCTTTATTATTTAACGGTGGGGCTTTCTTTTTCTGTGTGAGGCGCCAAAACGCCGGACAGAGATAAAGCGGGGGGGATATTGTGAGCCTGAACGCGCAGGTAGATGTTGCCGGCGGCTATCATTTGATGGTTGACGAGGATGTGGTGGAATTTGCCCGTGAAGGTGATGACGCGGCGCTCGAGTATTTAATCAACAAGTATAAGAACTTCGTCCGCGCCAAAGCGCGCTCTTACTTTCTGATCGGAGCCGATCGTGAGGACATCATCCAGGAAGGCATGATCGGGCTGTACAAAGCGATTCGCGATTTCCGCATGGACAAGTTGTCCTCATTCAGAGCGTTTGCCGAGTTGTGCATCACCAGGCAGATCATCACTGCCATCAAAACCGCCACCCGGCAGAAACACATCCCGTTAAACTCCTATGTCTCCCTGAATAAGCCCATTTACGACGAGGATTCCGACCGTACGCTGCTTGATGTCATCTCGGGCACCCGTATTACCGATCCGGAGGAACTGATCATCAGCCGGGAAGAGTTTTACGATATTGAGGAAAAAATGGGTGAAATTCTCAGTTCCCTGGAGTGGAAAGTGCTCATGTCCTACCTGGAGGGCAAGTCCTACCAGGAAATCGCCGAGGATTTAAAGCGCCACGTCAAGTCCATCGACAATGCGCTGCAGAGGGTCAAGCGCAAGCTGGAAAGATACCTGGAAAAACGCGAATCATAAAGTTGAATAATCAATTGCCGAAGGAGAGGCCGCGGGGCTTCTCCTTTGTTGTTTCGCGCCCGGAAAAGGCGGTCGCCGCCCGGCGTGCGACCGGCCGCCGGAGCCGGCGGAATTTCAATCCGCTGCTTCCCTTTGGAAGGCTTCCAGGATTGTAGCGGCTTCGGTTATTTGTTCCGCCGGCACCAGAATATCCACCGCCACCACCGGTCCCATCACCACTTTGAGATAATTGTTGATTCCGGAGCGGGCGAATTTTACCGGAATGCCTTCCCCGTCGAGCAGGCCGGCGATCAGATCCGCTTCCACCTGGTCGGAAGCGGTGCACAGCTTTTGCCAATGCATGTATTCATCCCCTTTTATTTTTTTATATTTTACACTATTTATACCAGTTGTACCAGCGGAAGGCAAAACCCCGGCGTAAACGGCCGGGGTTTTGCAAAAAAACGTACATAATGCCCTCACGGGACGAAAAACTCGTATACACCGATGGCCACCAGCAGCAGTCCGGCCACCAGACCGGCCCGGTCGCCCAGCCAGCGGGAGGCCCAGCGGTTGCCGAACTGGATGCCCCCCCAGAGTGTTCCCAGGCTGAACAGGAAGACCAGCGCGGTGGTGAGCAACGGGTTCAACCCGGCCAGACCGGCGCCCAGGCCGGTGGAAAGGTTGCTCATGGTCAGTGCCAGGCCGAGGACGACTGCTTCCGAAGAGCTGATATGTCCGGAGTAGTCCAGGTCCGCCCGGTGCGGTTCCCGGGAAACGAGGGCCAGCGTTTTGAGGTGGCGCGGCAGGTATTTCAGCGCCGCACCGTTCGGCGGCCCGGATTCTTCCGCGCCCGTCCCCGCGGGGGCGGCTTTTTTGTTTTTTTCCCGCCATGCCACCCAGAGCCCGGCGATGATTAAAATCAGCGAGCCCAGGCAGTTGGCCACGCCGGCGGGCAGATACAGGGCCACCAGACTGCCGAAGGTCATGGAGAGCAGTGTGCCCAGGCTGGTGATTACCGCCACGATCAGATTGGCGAGGAAAGAAAGGCCGATTTTACGCGCCCCGTATGAAATGCCGACGCCGATATTGTCCAGGTTGGATGATACCGCCAGCATGAGCATGGAAAGAAAGTGCACGGTCCGTCCTCCTTGCCGGTCGGGCCTTCCGACCGGGAAAGTATGTCGATCCGGCTGATCGTCGCATGGTAACTTATGCGCCGGGCTGCCGGCGGGTGACAGGCAATTTTTGCAAGACCGGGCACAAAGCCTTGCCGGAAAACAAAAGCGGGGATAAAATGAGAACATGGTTTTGGAAATGACGGCGGCGGAATAAATTAACTTAAAGATTGATCGGGGAGGACGTGTGCATGGCGAGAAAACGCGTGGTGGTGCTTTACGGCGGGCGTTCGGGGGAACATGAGGTGTCCGTGAACTCGGCCGCTTCGGTTATTGAGGCTCTGGATGGAGAGAGGTATGAAGTGATCCCGGTGTTGATCACCCGGGAGGGACGCTGGCTGGCCGGTGTGGAGCCGGCCCGGGCGCTGGCCGGCGGAGGGATTCGGGGGGTGCCGGTGACTCTGCCGGTTGATCCCGCCCGTCGGGAATTGATGCCCGTGGACGGGAAAGGGCCGGGGGAAGTACCGGCCGGTTCGATTGATGTGGTCCTGCCCGTGCTGCACGGCACCTTCGGTGAGGACGGTACGGTGCAGGGGCTGCTCGAACTGGCCGGCATCCCCTATGTCGGGGCCGGGGTGATGGCTTCGGCGGTGGGAATGGATAAGGTAATCATGAAGGCCGTCCTGGGACAGCACGGTTTGCCGCAGGTGCGGTATAAACACTGCCTGCGCCGGGACTGGGAGCGCGACCGGGAAGCGGTGCTCGGTGAGATGGAACAGCTGGGCTACCCCTGTTTTGTCAAACCGGCCAATCTGGGTTCCAGCGTGGGCATCTCCAAGGCGCGCAATCGGGAGGAACTGGTCCGGGCGCTGGATCTGGCCGCCGCCTATGACCGCAAGATCATTGTGGAAGAGTTTGTCGATGCGCGTGAAATAGAAGTGGCGGTGCTGGGCAACGACTATCCGGCCGCTTCCCTGCCCGGAGAGATCATCCCCCGGAACGAGTTTTACGATTACGAAGCCAAATATACCGAAGGCCGCTCGGAACTGGTCATTCCGGCTGCTCTGCCGCCGGAAACGATGCTCGAGATCCAGAAGCTGGCCGTGCGGGTGTTCAGGGCGCTGGACTGCGCCGGGCTGGCCCGGGTGGATTTCTTCCTGCGCCGGAAAGACGGGGCGGTGCTGGTGAACGAGATCAACACCATTCCCGGTTTTACCCGCACCAGCATGTATCCCAAGCTCTGGGAGGCGACGGGGATACCGTACGGCGATCTGCTGCAGCGGTTGATTGATCTGGCCTTGGAACGTTACGAGGACAAAAACCGCTCCCGAACCACCTATGACGGGGCGGCAAATTAAGCGATCACGGCAAAAGCCGCGGGCAAAACACCCGCGGCTGAGAACTTCGACCTTGACGCCCGCGATTACAGCATACCGGGATCGGAAGGGGAAAAACCGGCGGCCGGCCGGACCGGAGCGGCCGCCAGCGGATTGCGGCCGTTCTTCAGGGCGCCGCACTCTTCCAGCAGCAGGCGGGTGCAGTATTCTATGATTTCTTTCCGCCGGATGATCCCGATAAAAACATCGTGGTCATCGACAACGGGGATGAAATTCTGTTCACTGGCCAGGGTGAGCAGATCCTCGATTTCCGCGTGCACATGGATGGGTGTAATTTTCATGCGCCGGGGGATTTCCGCCAGGGATATTTTTTCCGTACCCTTGAAATCCAGCCCGGGGGTGTTCTTTAACTTCCACAGCAGATCCCCTTCGGTGATTGTGCCCACGTATTTTCCTTCATCGTCAATAATGGGCACGGCCGTGTACCGGTGATGCTCCATTTTTTCAATGGCCTGGCGCATGGTGGCCTTCAGCGGCAGATAGACGACTTCTTTTTTCGGGGTGAGGAAAAAGGATATGTTCATAAACACACTCCTTTGGGTTGGCCCGGGGGCCTGCATTGTACCCGCCTGTTTCCAGATATTATCTTACCATGCTTTTGTTACAAAAGAGTGAAAATTTAACTGCTAAAATGGTCAATTTATTGACATTTATGCCGGCGGTGGATAGAATACATAAAAATATCTGCGTACGGAGGATCGATATGTACAAATACAAGGTCATCGCCACTGTTGTGGAGATCCGCGGTGAGGGCAGGTGCTCCTACGGTCACCGGGTGGGGGACAGCTTTGAGTTTACCCGGTTCACCCCGGGCGGGTTGTGCCAGTATGCCTATGATTCCCTGCGCGCGGCCGTGGCCGCCCTGCTCTACGGCGGCAGTTTCCCCTGGACGGACAACAGCGAGGTAACCACCTGGGCCTGCCCGGATCCGGAGCGGCCGGTGATTTTCGAACTGCGTCGGGTTCCCGCGGACGATTGACCCTGCCGGCGTTGAAGCGGAATCGCTCCGCCCGCCGCCGTGGGTAACCCGGCGGGCCGTTTTTGCGCCCGCCCGCATATCCGCTCGCAATACAGGCAAAATATCAAAAATGATCAGCGGCGGCGAGGGAGGTGGCGGAACATTGGCCGGGCGACAGGAAAAAACAATTCCGCTCCGACGAAACGGGACGCATCCTTTGGGGGCGGGTCGGGAAACGGTTTCCCGGCTGTTTTTAATGGGGCGGTTTTTGCTGCGCTCATTTCCGGAAGTGGCCCGCGAACTGGAAAACTGGCGGCGGATGGCCCTGTCCTGCCCGGATGAATGCCTGCGCCGGATGGCCCTGGCCAGCATCGGCGGCAAGGCCTTTCACTGCCAGGGCGGCGGCGTGTTCAGCGCCTGGACCGGCGCCCACCGGCGGGAACTGGTCAGGGCCATTGTTTCCCTGCAGACGATCAGCGACTATCTGGACAACCTCTGCGATCGGGCGGGCGTGCAGGACGAAGAAGCCTTCCGTCAGCTGCATCTGGCCTTTACCGACGCCCTGTGCCCGGGAGGGCCGGTCGGAGACTATTACCGATTTTATCCCCACCGGGACGACGGCGGCTACCTGGAACGGCTGGTGCAGACCTGCCGGCAGGCGCTGGCCGTCCTGCCCGCCTACGCGCCGGTGAAAGACGAGGCCCGCCGCCTGGCCGGTCTTTACTGCCGCCTGCAGGTGTTCAAACACATTGATTGGGGCAGGCGGGAGGAATGCCTCACCCGCTGGCTCAATCCGCAGCTGGCCGCCTACCACGGGCAAATTTACTGGTGGGAGCTGGCCGCGGCCACCGGTTCCACGCTGGGCATCTTCGCCCTCTTCGCCCTGGCCGCCCGCGGCGGGTTCACCCGGCGGGACGTGCAGCTGGTCACCGCCGCCTATTTCCCCTGGATCGGGGGGCTACACATCCTGCTCGATTATTTTATCGACCAGCAGGAGGACCGGCAGGGCGGCGACCTGAATTTCATCTTTTATTACCGCACTCCGCAGGAAGCCGTCCGGCGTCTGGTTTTTTTCCTGGAGCGCTCCCTGGAGCTGGCCGCCGCCCTGCCCGGGGCACATTTTCATCGCACGGTGGTGCAGGGACTGCTGGCCATGTACCTGTCCGATCCCAAAGTCGAGGCCCAGGGGCTGGTCGACGCCCGCCGCTCAATGCTGCAGTGCGCCGAGCGCGGTGCCGGCGCCCTGTTCCAGCTTTGCGGACTGCTGCGCCGTTCCGGCGTCATCTAGCCATCCAAGCGGTTTGAGCACTCGGCGGGCGACGGCGGTCAGGCCGTCTCTGGCCCGGCCGGCGGGCAGTCCTTCCAGCGCAGCCAGGGCCTGTTCCACCCTTTTTTCGGCCGCCCGGCGGGCGTACGCGAAGCAGCCGAGTTCGCGCGCCTGGTTGACCAGTTCCCGCCCCTGCTCCACGCTCAGCCCGCCCCGGCGCAGTTGTTCCTGCCAGTATGCGGCGCGCGGCGAGATTTTGAGGAAGTGCAGCACCGGCAGGGTGGGGATGCCCCGGCGCAGATCCTGCAGGCATGGTTTGCCCAGCATTTCGGACCGTCCGGCGAGATCCAGCAGATCATCCACCAGCTGAAAGGCGCAGCCCAGGTGGATGCCGTACCGCGACAGCCCGGCCAGTTCGGGTCCTTTCGCCCCGCAGAGCATTCCGCCGCAGCGGCAGGCGGCGTCCAGCAGCGCCGCTGTTTTTTTGGTGATGTGGTTGAAATAATCCTCCTCGTCGAAGTTCTGCGCCGTCAGTTCCAGGATTTCACCTTCGCACATGGTGCGGATGGCCCCGGTGAGCACGCGCAGAATGCTTTTTCTGGTTCCCGCCAGCAGGCCGAAAGCGGTGGCGAAAAGATAGTCGCCGGTGAGCACGGCCGGCACCGGACCGCACAGGTGGTGCAGCGACGGCCGGGAGCGGCGGGTGGCGGCGTTATCCAGCACATCGTCGTGGATCAGGGAGGCCAGGTGAATCAACTCGATGGCCGCGGCCACCCTGGTCACTTCCGCCGGATCGTGCGGGTAAAGGCCCGCCGCCAGGGCCACCAGCGCCGGGCGCAGGCGTTTGCCTCCCGGCAGAGCGTGGGCGATCAGCCGCCGTACCGGCGGCTCCGCGGCGGCCGTGGCGGTATCGAGCAGTTCTTCCAGCCCGGCCAGCCCGGGTAACTCTTGTGCCGAGGAAAATGTCAAGCATGCCCTCTCCCCTGCGGTGAATTGAAAAGCTGATTTTAGTATAAACCTTTCTGCAGCGGCTGATGCCCGGGAGGGGAGATTTTTTTACAGGTTGTCCAGGAACTCCCGGGGCAGCTTCTTGATCAGCAGCACCGGGATGGCGGAACGGTTGAACACGGTCTGCGCCAGCCCGCCGAAAAGAAAGCTTTTGAAGTCAATCGGCCCCCGGGCGCCCATGATAATTAACTTGCAGTCGTTTTCCACGGCGTACTCGATGATCGCGTCGGCGATATCCGATACGGTTGTGCTTCCGTAGCGGATCCGCTGGTTGACGCGGCAGCCGCGGGAAACAAAAATTTCGTTTGTTTTTTGTAGAATCTCCCGGGTCTGTTTTTCCGCTTCCGCATCGTAAACGTACCAGCCGCTGCTTTCAATGCCCGTACTGCCTTCGAATTTTTCCCGCACGTACAGGATGGTCAGGGCCATCTCCGGCATGATTTTCATTAAAGTGGCCGCGTACACCGCCGCCGAGAGAGAATGGACGGAACCATCGGAATAAAGCAGCACTTTGAAGGGAGATTTTGGTGCCGTAAAATCCGCATCCTGTTGCATACAGGTCACCCCCTGGACGATTGCCGTATAACTGATTTCTACAATAATACGATAAACACTGCGCGCTGACAATCTTTTGCGGGTAAATGATGTTTTTTGGCCCTGCAGCGGCAATCAAGCAAGTCAACTGTTTCACAATCAATCTTTCGGGGATGCCCCGCTGGCGCCTCCGGCCGGGGCGGAATTTGAAGTGATGGGAAAATGCAGGTGGGCAAAAAATATGGAAAGGATGATACTTTTGCTTTTACCGCCCTTTGCCCTGGAACGATGGTTCGCCCGTTATGAATTTTCCGTGCGGATCAACCTCTGCGCCAGCTGCGCGCCGGCCACGAGCACGGCCGATCTGCTCTCCCTGGGCGGTGAGCGGGCGCGCGAGGATTACCTGCGCCTGGGCCTGGACTACCTTCCCAACCAGGGGACGGATACCCTGCGCAGCCGGATCGCTTCCCTTTACCGGGAACTGCGGGAGGAAGACATCCAGGTGACCACCGGCGCCTCGGAGGCCATTTTTCTGCTCATGAACAGCCTGTTTGCCGCCGGGGATAAGATCATCGTGCAGCAGCCCGCCTATCAGTCGCTGTATGCGGTGGCCCGGGCGGCGGGCGTGGAAGTCGGGGACTGGCCGCTCGGTGGCGGGGAAAATTACTCCCTGGATTTGGATTTGCTGGAAGATTTGATTGATGCCCGCACCCGGGCGGTGGTGGTGAACAATCCCCACAACCCCACCGGATACATCATGACCCGCCGGGAGATGGACCGGCTGGTGGAAATAGTGGAGAGGCGCGGACTGTGGTTGATTTCCGACGAAGTGTACCGGGGTATAACTTACAACCCGCAGGATGAACTGCCGGCCGCCGTGGACCTCGCTTCCCGGGCCGTGTGTATCGGCGACATGACCAAGCCCTACGGGCTGGGCGGGCTGCGCGTGGGCTGGCTGGCCGCCCGCGACCGGTCGCTGCTCGCCGCCTGCGCCGCCATGCGCGATTACACCACCATGTGCAACGCCGCCCCGGCCGAGTTTCTCGCCGCCCTGGCCCTGGAGCACCGGCGGGAGTTGCTGGCGGAAAAGCTCGCTGTAGCGCGGGAAAATCTGCGGCAGTGGCGCGCTTTTGCGGACCGGCGGCCGGGCCTTTTTTCCTGGAGCGCCCCCCGGGGCGGCTTCACCCTGTTTCCCCGCTACCATCTGCCCGTCGATTCCACCGCCTTCTGCCGCGGGCTGGTGGAGAAAAAGAGCGTGCTCCTGCTGCCCGGCGCCGTTTTCGGCCGGGAGAAACATTTCCGCCTGGGACTCGGTCAGGAGCCGGCGGTTTTCCGGTCGGGGCTGGAAATGTTCGGGGATTATCTGGAGGAAATCCGTCCGGAATGAAACCGGCCGGTCGCGATTTGCCGGGCAACGGGTGCCGTTGTGCACACCGACCGCTCATTATTCCGGCGGCTGTCCGTGCAAAGGGTGCCGGGCGGTCGCCGGCCCCCTCCCTGTCGAACGGGAAAGGGCGCAAATTGGGCGGGCGGTTTCAGGTTAAAATATACCCGAATGTTTCCACCGGCCGGCGGCCGCATCGCCCGGACGCCGGTGATGGCGCGGTCCGTTTTGTGCCGGGCCGGTAAAGAAGGGTGTCGTTTATGTGCGGGGAAAATATCGAAACAATTATTTCCGGACTGGAAAGTTCCTGCAGCGGCAAGATTGTGGTCGGCGAGCCGATGGTGAGGGGAAACATAACCATCATTCCGCTTGTTTCCACCAGTTTCGGCTTTGTGCGCAGCGGCGGGGAAGAAGCCGGCCGGTTCGGGAACGCCGGCATCGACTGCCACGGGGTCGGCGTCAGGTTCAATCCCGTCGCCCTGATCATCGTGCAGGGGGAAAAAATAAAAGTATATTCCCTGACCCGGAAAATTTCCCGGAAAAAGCTGGTTGAACTGATTCCGGAAGCGCTTTTTGCCGCCGGCATGGGCGCGGCCGAAAATTCCGGTTGAAGGGGCCCGGCCGGCGGCTTTGCGGTCCCCCTGTTGCCTGCGATTCCCCTATTCCGTTTGCGGGCCGGGGAGGAGTATAATGGTTGGCGGAGAATCATTTTATTAATCAATCAGTGGAAAAGGGGCGTGGAGCGATGATTAAGGCCAGGGAGATGTCCAAAGAGGTAATCAATCATACTTTCTGCAGCTGGTGCGACTACCGCCGCATGGTGGCGAGCAATACCTACTGGGGCTGCGGACTGGACGAAAGCAAACTGGATGAACGCTGTCCTTACAGGCTGGCCGTGAAGCGGGAAGAACAGGAAGAAGCCGGGCGGAGCGCCTGACGGACGGGTCGTCGGGCGCCTTCCCGCTCCTGTAATTTGTGCCCGGTCGTTCCGGGCATTTCGTTTGTTCGTCACGGACCGGCTTTTCTGGCGGTGATCACCTGGCGGTCGGCCGTCTCGGTCAATTCTATATGCTCAAAACCGGCGTCGGTAAGCCAGGCGGTGTATTCCTCCCCGGTCCAGGTGCCGCCCGTTTCAGTGTTCACCAGCATATTCACGGCAAACAGAGCGGCCCGGGGACGGCCGTCCCGCACGAAATCGGCCACGGCTATGCGCCCGCCCGGAACCAGCACGGCGGCCACCCGATGGAAGAGCGCCCGGTTTTCCTTTTCTCCGTAAATGTGGCAGATGCTGCCCAGGTAAGCCAGGTGGAAGGGGCCTTCCGGCAGGGCGACGGTGAAATCCCCCGCCGTCAGGCGTATGTTTTCATCCACGGCCAGGGCGTTTTGCGCCATCCCGATCACTTCCGGCAGATCCAGCACGGTCACCTGTGCGCCGTGGGCGGCGAAAGCCCGCGCATAGGTCAGGGGACCGCCTCCGATGTCCAGCACCCGCGCCCCGGCGGGCAGGCCGGACAGACAGAAGCGGGCCATTTGCTCCGCGCCCGCCCGCGCGCCGCGGGCCATGGCCTGAATGAAGTAGCCGCGGGCATGGTTCGACCGCCCGCGTGTGACCGGCCGGCCGCTGCGGATTACTTCCGGCAGTTTGAGCCACCTTTTGACCAGTTCGTAGGCGTGCATAAAAGCGAAGCCCTCATACCGCCCGCTTTCCGGCTGATAAAACATTTCCGCGGCGGCGTCGGTCAGGCGGTATTTTTCCCCCTCCCGCTCCAGGTAGTGCAGAGAAACCAGCGCTTCCAGCACCGTCCACACGGCCCGCCGGTCCGCCCGCAGGTTTTCGGCCAGTTCACCGGCATCCATGGCCCGCCGGTGCAGGGCGTCGAGGATTCCCGCTTCCACCGCTCCGCCCAGCAGCAGCAGTTCCCCCGGCAATTGCAGTGCTTCCCTGTTCATTCCATCACCCTCGTGAATTAAAATTGATCATATTGTCTGCTTTCTTTTCTCTCTTGATGTCCGCGATCCCTTTGTTAAAACCGTATCGCCCGCCGGTCAAACAAATGCAAAAAAGTTGACTGTGCAGGAGGAAATTGTCAGGTGGTTATGGAATTAAAGCTTATAATTTTATGGAGGGTGGGTGGTTTGTCTGAAAAAGGGGTTTTCCCTGCTGTCCCTTGTGCTGGCGCTTTTGGTCTGTCTGCCGGCGCCGCCGGCGCGGGCCGCGGACGGAGTGAACCTGAGTGTTAACGGTTATCATGTTGCCGCCGGCGCCGCGTATCAGGAGAGGGATGTGACCATGGTGGCTGCGGAGCAGTTCGCCCGGTTTTCCGGTGTCACCGTGCGGCAGGAGGCGGACGGGGTGCTTAAAATGACCCAGGGGCAAACGACTCTGGTGTTGACCCCGGGCAGCCGGGAGGCGCTTTTAAACGGCCGGCCGGTGGCGTTGCCCGCGGCTCCTGAGCAGACGGGGGATGCGCCGTTCGTCCCGCTGCGCTTTGTTTCCACCGCCTTCGGTTTTCGCGTGGACTGGGACGGAACCGAAAAAGCGGTCTCCCTGAGCAGGAACCAGGTGCAGGACGGCATGACCCCGCAGGAGCTGCTGGTCAAATCGGCGCAGGCCTGCCAGGCGGTGAACACCTATTCGATGAGCGGTGATATGCATGTGCAGCTCAATATCACCGCGGATGGTAAACCGGTTTCGGGTATACCGCAGGATATCCGGATCAACCTGACCGGCAGTGTGCAAAACAACCCCCTGCAAATATACATGAAAGAAAACATCTTACCTCAGGGGGGGAGTGCGGCCGCCCCCTTGACCATGGAAGTTTACATGAATAAGGACAAAATGTACATCAAGCCCGCCGGGCAAGCGGACTGGCTGGTTTCCCCGACGCCCGTGCCGCCGGAACTGCTCAGGCAGCAACAGGACGTTCAAACCGATCCGATTAAAGCGGTGGAACAGATGAAAGAACTGGGCGTGCTGTTGTCTTACAGCGACGGCGCGGCGATGAACGGAAACAATTATTATGTGGTCAATGCCACCATCGATCAGGATAAGTTCCGTCAGGGGTACTGGCAGATGCTGCAGCAGCTCATGCCCGGTCTGCTGGTGCCCGCCGGCCAGACGCCCGCGGCTCAGGTCGGGCAGGCCGTGCAGAAACTTTTAAACAAAACCAGTGTCGATCTTTTCTATACCGCCTACATCAACAAGCAGACGATGCTCAACGATCTGACCCGGTTTCAGGAGAGAATCGGCCTCGACTTCAACCCCCGGGAAATCATCGGCGGGGCCGTGCAGCCGGGCGTCCGGATGCCGGAAAAGGTGAAGGTGAACGTAAATGTGCAGGGGGATTTGAGCGTCGACGGCGTCGGTCGGCCATTTGTCGCGCCGGATGTGAGCGGGGCGAAGGAAATCCCCCAGGCGCCGCCGGCACCGGCACCGCTTCCGGAGGCGGTTCCGGGGCAGTAGCATGCGGCCGTTTGTCCCTGTCATCGGCAAGGGGAAATCCCGCGCGGGATTTCCCCTTGCCTGTGAACGGGAGAAAATCCCTTTCCGTTTTTCCGCGGGCGGCCGGCGGGGAAAAGACGGTTTCGTTATCCCCGGCCGGCCGCGGCAGTCTCCAGAGGGAAAAAAGCTTCCGCTCTTGAGTTATGAGCAAAGACATGGTATAAAAAACTAACCGCCGAAAAAAACAGCGGGTGATTGGTGAGCAAAAAAATGAAGCAGAGGGGGGACAGTCGGTGGAAAATGGAGAGCGTTTCGAGGTGGATCCGCGCTATGAACAGGCGGCGAAAGAAGCCCGGTGGGGGGTGGCGCTTTTTTTGCTGAACATTCTCTGGTGGGCCGCTTTTGCCTACGGCCTGGGTTCGGGACCGCCTTCCCGGTATACATATGTGTTCGGTTTTCCGGCCTGGTTTTTCTGGAGTGTGCCCGGCAGTTTTCTGGTTTTCTCCGTGCTCATTTATCTGGTGGTCAAGTTTTTTTACCGGGATATGCCCCTGGATGCGGCGGAGGACGGGTCCGGAGAAGCGGAATGAGGGGTGGAGCGGATGAAGTGGCAGATTGTGGCCGTTTTACTGGTTTACCTGGCTTTCATGTTTTTAATCGGAATGTGGGGCGCCGGGTTGACCGGACGGGCGAAAGGCGGCTTTCTGGAGGAGTACTTCCTGGGCGGACGGGGTATGGGCGGGTTCATCCTGGCCATGACGCTGACCACCACCTACATCAGCGCCGGCAGCTTCATCGCCGGTCCGGGAGCGGCCTACGCCATGGGGCTGGGCTGGGTGCTGCTGGCCATCACCCAGTTGTCCGTGGGTTACCTGGTGCTGGCCGTGCTGGGCAAAAGGTTCGCCATTGTGGCGCGGAAGATCGGGGCGATCACGGTAATTGATTTTTTGAAAGAACGCTACCGCAGCAAAACGCTGGTGCTTTTATCCTCGCTGGGCATTCTGGCCTTTTTCACCGCCGCGATCGCCGTGCAGTTTATCGGCGGGGCCCGTTTGTTCCAGTCCGTCACCGGCTATGCCTATCAAACGGCGTTGTTGATATTCGCCGGCATAGTGGTGGTTTACGTTACCGCCGGCGGATTCCGGGCGGTTGTTTTAACCGATACCGTGCAGGGCGTGGTTATGTTTGTGGGCACCGTCCTGTTGCTGGTGGCCGTGTTTCGCTACGGGGGCGGGGTACATCAGGTGATGCTCAAGCTTGCCGCCGTCAATCCGGCCCTGATTACCCCCTTCGGACCGAAAAATTTCATCACCGTACCCTGGATCATGTCCTTCTGGGTGCTGGTCGGTTTCGGCACAATCGGCCTGCCCCAGGTGGCCGTAAGGAGCATGGCCTACAGGGACTCAAAAGCAATGCATCAGGCCATGGTCATCGGCACCTTTTTTACCGGATTCCTCATGCTGGGCATGCATCTGGTCGGCGCGGTGGGCCAGGCGATCAAGCCGGGGATCATGGTGCCCGATACCGTAATCCCCACTCTGACCATGCTGACCATGTCGCCCTGGCTGGCCGGGGTGTTTTTAAGCGCACCCCTGGCGGCAATCATGTCCACGGTCAGTTCTCAGCTGCTGGTGCTGGCCGGCACTGTTTGCAAGGATTTATACGTTAATTATGTCAATCCCCGGGCCGATGAAAAACTGTTGAAAAGACTCGGGCTGTTGATTACCGGCCTGACCGGTGCGATTGTGCTGGCCCTTTCCTTTCACCCGCCCGGCTTTCTGGTCTGGCTGAATCTGTTTGCCCTGGCCGGGCTGGAAACAACCTTCCTCTGGCCCACCCTGCTCGGGCTCTACTGGCGGCGGGCCAACGCCGCCGGGGCGATCGCCTCGGTGATTGTGGGCACGGGCACCTATATCCTCTTCAACGCGTACTGGGAGCGCCCTTTCGGCACGCATACGATCATTTTACCGCTGGCTCTGTCCCTGCTGGTTTTCGTCATCGTCAGCCGCCTGACTCCGCCTCCCGCGCCGGAGACGCTGCGGCGCTTCTGGGGCAGATAGGATAATGCCGGTGTGTCGTGCGCGGTGCACAGGGGGGATGTGTGATGAGCAGTTATATTCCCGGAGCGGAGCCCTTTTATTTTCCGGGCGGCAAAAAAGCTTGCCTGCTCGTGCACGGTTTCGGCGGTACGCCGCGGGAAATGCGGGAGTACGGCCGGTACCTGGCCTCTCTGGGAATCACCGCCGCCGGGGTCGGCCTGACCGGCCACGCCCTGGCCGCCGGCCAGCCGTGCCGGGTGCCCTGGCGCCGGTGGGTGGCCGATGTGGAAAAAGAAATGCTGAGGCTGCAAGACGAGGGCAGGACGGTCTACCTGTGCGGCCTGTCCATGGGGGGGAGCATCTCCCTGTACCTGGCCGCCCGTTATGCCCCGGCCGGGGTGATCACCGTGTGCACCCCGGTCTACATCAACCTGATGCGGCATCTGCCCTCGGTATGTCGCTTCCTGCGCCGCCTGGACAGGGAGATCTGGCTTGATATTCACAGTGCCCGGGCCCGGGCCGCACACATCGGCGCGGAAAGCGTCAACCCGCTCTGGGGGCTGGAACTGCTCGCCTTGCTGCGTCAAGCGCGGCGCGGGCTGAGCGGGGTGAAGGCGCCGCTATTGATGTTTCAGGCTCTGGAGGATCGAACCATACCTCCGGAAAACGCCCTGCTCATCTACCGCTCGGTTTCTTCCCGGCAGAAGGAAATCGTCTGGCTGGACGATTCCGGCCATGTAGCCACGGAAGATCACCAGAAACAGCTGGTGTTCGAACGCACGGGCGAATTCATTCTCCATGATGGGCCGTAGAGAGCAGAAAGATGCCGATGGTGTCCAGTTCGGTACAGGCGAGCAGTTGAAAACCGGTGTCCAGGAGCAGCGCGCGCAGGTCGTTCCGGATGAATTCATGATAGAAACCGCCTTCCAGTCGTTCCACCAGGGACACCCCCAGGCGCCAGAGGGGTTGGGCGGAGGGTTTAATCCAGTCCATCACCAGCGCGCGGTCACGGGTCACCCGGCGCATCTCTTCCAGCACCCGCCGCCGCACCGGCAGCGGCATTTCATGCAGGGCCATGGCAATGGTGCTGATATCGAAAGAGCGGTCGGCGAAATCGAGCGCGGATGCATCGGCCAGCCGGAACACCACCCCCCGGCCGGCCGCCTTTTTTTGTGCCCGGGCGAGCATGGCCGGCGAGAAATCGACGCCGGTCACCCGGGCGCCGCGGGCGGCCAGTTCCAGGGCCAGTATGCCCGTGCCGGTGCACAGGTCCAGCGCCCGCAGTCCCGCCACCGGGCCGAAAAGGTCGGCCGCCGCCCTGGCTTTGGCCCGCATGGCCGGGCCGACGAAAAAATCATAAACCGGCGCGATGCCGGCGAAAAACTTCTCAATACGGGTCGCGCGCGGGTTTTTCATTTTTCACCTCATCAAACGCCTCCGGGTGCGGATGATTTCCCCGTTATTATATCATACCGCCGGTATTTTTCACCCGGACCGCCGCCTCCCCCGGGCGGCGGGAAAAATCCCCGGTGCGGTGCGGGGTCGCCGTCGCTCCGGGAATATTTTCACCGGCGGGGGAAATGCCGTTTATATAACGGGACAAAAAGGCAAATAGTAACGGAGAAAAAATTTTGTGCACAAGGGTGGTCCGCTTGAGCGAATCCCGTTACGATGAGATTTTTAAAAAATTGGTCAGGAGCGCTTACGACGGCGATCTGGCCGGGGAGATGGAGCGTCTCCGCCGCGCGGGCGATGAAAATACGGAGCGTTATGTACTTTATGCCGCGGGCGGCGGCGACCCGCAGGCGGTGGTTTTTAAAGTGCGCGAGTGCAGCCGGGAGTGCGGCGGCGGTGATCCCTGCCGGGCGGCGTGCCTCTTCGACGCCATTGAACGCGACAGCCGGGGCCGTGTCGTGATCAAGCCGAACAACTGCACCGGCTGCGGCAAATGCGTGGAAGTCTGCCGGCATTATTCGCTGGTGGATAAAAAGGAGTTCGTGCCCCTGATCGCGCTGTTGAAGGATCGCCGGGTGCCGGTTTTTGCCATTGTGGCGCCGGCCTTTATCGGTCAGTTCGGTCCCGCCGTCACTCCCGGTAGAATGCGCGCGGCCCTGAAAAGGCTGGGCTTTTACGGCATGGTGGAGGTGGCCCTTTTCGCCGACATCCTGACGTTGAAAGAGGCTCTGGAATTCGCGCGTCAGGTGACCGGTGAGGCCGACTTCATGTTAACCAGTATGTGCTGCCCGATCTGGGTTTCCATGGTCAAACGCGTCTACCGGGAACTGGTGCCCCGCATTTCGCCCTCCGTGTCGCCCATGGTGGCCTGCGGCCGGGGGATCAAAAAGCTGCATCCCGACGCGAAAGTGGTTTTCATCGGGCCCTGCATCGCCAAAAAGGCGGAGGCCAAAGAACCGGACATCCGGGACGCCGTGGATGCCGTGCTCACTTTCCAGGAGTTGCAGCAGATCTTTGAGGCCGTGGGCATCGATCCCGCCGGGCTGGAGGAGGATGAAAGCGAGCATTCCTCCACCGCCGGCCGCATATACGCCCGCACGGGCGGGGTGAGCCGGGCGATATCCGCCACCCTGGACAGGTTGGAGCCGGAGCGGAAAATAAAAATCCGGGCCATTCAGGCCGACGGCGTGCAGGATTGCAAAAAAGTGCTGGAGGACGTGCTGGCCGGGCGGTTGAAGGGGAACTTCCTGGAGGGCATGGGCTGCCGCGGGGGATGTGTGGGCGGGCCGAAAGTGCTCATCGATCCGGCGGCCGGCCGGGAGTATGTGGAGGAATACGGAGCGCGGGCCGCTTCCCCGACCCCGGTGGACAATGCGTACGTGCTGGAGCTGTTGAGACATCTGGGCATCGCCAGTACAGGGGAGATCATAGACGATAAAAAGGCGTCCTTTTTGATCAGGGATTTTCGCCAGGGAGGGGAAAGCGGCCCCGTTGCGGCGGGGCGCCCGGCGGATTCAGCGTAAATCGTCCGCGAGCATACTTTCATCCCGGCGCAGGGGGCCACCGATGTCCAGGTGGCCGGCCAGTGTCTGCAGGCGTTTCCCCTCCACCAGGATCTGCACCCGGTGTACGGTGGGGAACTGCGTCAGCGTGTCCACAATGGAGTAGACGGTGAGCAGTTCGTCCGTCGCCCCGCCGGACTGTCCGCTTTTCAGCTCCCGGCTGAAATCAACCGTGGCCAGGCCGTCCTTTATCCGGATGTTCCTGAGCACGGTACCCGGCGGCATGGTGCGCACCAGCCCGCTGTCCGGGGACGGCCCCCGGCAGAGTTGCCGCAGGGCGGCCCGGGCGACGGCCGGCGCACCGATCGTTTCCTCTCTCACCGGCACCAGGTAGCCGTCATCGGTGCCGAAATAAACAACCACCGGAAATGTTTTCCGGTTTATTCCGGTTTCCCGGCCCGGGACGGTGCCGTATTCGCCGCGGGAGAACGTTTCCTGCGCGGCGGCCCCGCTTATGCCGGGCGGGTTATTCCCTTCCCCGCCCGCCAAAAACGCGCACCACGGGTAAAACAGGCCCAGGAGCGGGATGAGCAGGTACAGGAACAGCCGTCCACTTCTGTGCACAGACATAAGGCCACGCACCTCTTTACCATTATATACCATAAATATGCTTTTATTCCTTCTCCCGGTGGAAAGGAATTTTTTATTTCCAGGAACCGGATGTTACTTTTATGCGTCTGACGGATAAAGGAGGTGGGGGGTGCCGGGGAAATTTTTGCGCACGCGAAGGGCGGAAAAAACTATCGGGGAGGTAAAATCAGGTGAAAAAGTGGTTTTGGGTTCTGCCGGTCTGCCTGGTCGTTTTCCCTGTCCTGTGTCCGGCGGCGGCCGGTGCCCGGCCGACGCAAATTTCCATCACCGTTGACGGAGCCGGACTGGTGCTGGATGTGCCGCCGATGGTGCGGGACGGGCGGGTGCTGGTGCCCCTGCGGAGTGTCGGCGGGGCGCTGCAGGCGCAGGTGGCCTGGGACGGTGCGGCCCGGGCGGTCAGGGTGACCGGCAGGGGAGTGGTTATTTCATTGCGCCCGGGTGAGCGAAAGGCGGAGGTCAATAGTCTGCCGGTCAGTCTGGATGTGCCGGCGATGCTGGTGCAAAACCGGGTGCTGGTGCCGCTGGGCTTCATCGCCCGGACCTGCGGTGCCGCGGTGGTCTGGGACGGTCCGACGCGGACCGTGCGCATCTTCACCGTGCCGACCGGCGAAAGCGTCACGGGCCGGGTTTACGGCCGGGTGCGCGTGCCGTTCATCCTGCCGTTGCCTTCCGCAGGGGGGGGAGGCCGGTCCGATGAAACGGCGGAAATTGCCGTTGCCGGCCGATGGGATTTGAACGCCGGGAAGGTCGAACTGGAGGACACCCCCCTGTTCAATCTGCGGGTGGAGCGAAGCGCCGATTGCCGTCCCGTCTGGGACGGCGGGGAGAGAATCTGTTTCCTCTGTGCGCCGGGATGCGATCCGGCCGTAGGCGGGGTGAGGCCGGGGTACCGGGCGGAAGTATGGCGGTGGACGGGAACTGCCCGGCCGGTTGTTTACTGCCCTTCCGGTGACCGGACGGCCCTGGCCGCATGGTTTGCCCGGGACGAAGCAGGCCGCGGCGCCGGGCGTGAGCACGGCGTAGTGGTGGTGGAAATCCGCCGCGCGGGGCGGGAGCCGCAAAAGTTGACCGTTGCGCCTCCGACCGCCGTCGCTTCCGGTCCCTATCCCCTGCTCGTTTACGGCCGGCCGGATGACTTCGGCGTGCTGGTGGACGCCGATTTTGAAGCCCTCGCCGGTGAAGGCGGCTGGGAGGGGCTGCTGCTGGCCGAAGTAAAGGGGGGCGATGTGCGCTGGAGAACGATCGCCGGCGGGCACGGTGGTTTTATCGCCGGTGCCGGAGCCTGCGTGGTCAAATGCGGGGAGCGGATATTCATTGATGATCGGGTGCTGGATTTGAGCGCGGATACTTTGAAGCTGGAGAAATATCCCCCTGTGGACGGCCTGCTGGATACTGTAAAGGATAAATTCACTTTTTTGCCGCAGCCGTTGAGACCGGTGCTGTATACCTACCGCGATGTGCTGCTGGTCTCAGCCACCGGCGCCGATGAAATGTGGCTCTGGGCGGTGCAGGGGGACCGGTGTGTGGGTGAACTGTATGGCGATTTGAAAAACCGCCGGTTGCTGGTTTATCATGAAGGGCGCTTGACCGACCGGCGGATATTGCCCGCCGGGTTTTCCGCCTTTCCCGTCTGGCCGGAATACGGGGGCGGGAGCTGGAAATAGCCGTCCGGATCACCTCTCGGGCAGGTTTTTAACGGGCCGGTCGCGCACCTGAATAAAGCCGTCTTGACCGGTGGACGCCACCGGAAGCCGGCCCGGTGGGTGGGGCGGCTATTGTTTCCGCTCCATCCGTGACGGTTCCACGCCCGCCGGTGAGTCCGGGGGGGAGCCTACAAGACGGGCGAAATCGTATTTTTGAAACTGGTCGATGAGCATGGTCTGAATGGATCCCAGTGCCCGGTGAACCGCGCAGTGGGGCGGTCCCTGGCGGCTGCAGTAGGCGGGGTTCACCAGGCAGCGGTTGATGCGCACCGGACCTTCCACGGCCGTGAGCACGTCCAGCATGGTGATTTCCCGCGGCGCCCGGGCCAGTGCGTATCCACCGCCCACCCCGCGGTAGGAATTCACTATCCCCGCCCTGGCCAGCAGGCGCAGGATTTTCAGCATGAAACGGATGGGCACGCATTCTTTTTCCGCGATAACCTGGGCTTCCACCACTTCCCCGGGAGGCAATTTGGCCAGATGGAGCACCGCCCGAAAAGCGTAATCCGTGGCCTGATTGAGCTTCATACAGTTTCGCTCCCAAAGTATACTATAACGGTTTACTTTGCGCCGATCATATAACAGTTCATGTCCGCTGTCAAGGGGAACATGAAAAAATCCCCTTTTGCCGCTGCCGGGAATAGTTCCCCATCCCCTGCCGTGCGGATGCTTTTTTGCCCGCCGGGCGGCAGGAACGGGGCGAGTTGTGCAGAAAGCAATATTACGGGTGAAAAATGCCGTGCCTCTGCCCGGCGGAACATCCGTGCCGGCGGCGCGGAATAAAAAAACCCCTTTTGTTCAATGATGCAGGAAGAAGGACAATAATAAACGGGAAGGTGATTCTTGATGGGCGAGTATATCAAAAAAAAGGTGGAATGTTTCCGCCCGCAGGTGTTCGCCCTTTTTTCCGGGCTGAACCTGGCGGCGGGGGCCGCCGCCGTATCCGACCCCCTGGAGGCGGAAATTATGAATACCGCTTTCAGCATCCGCTCCACGGGTGCGGTGGACGCGTTCATTGAAGAATACAACGGGGAAAAATGGTCGACGGCCGATCAGATGGAGGTGCTGGAAGGGGATACGGTGTGGCATCACACCCTGCGCAACGCCCGCTTCCGCCTGCGGCTGGAAAATAAATCCGAACGGGAAGCGGTGGTTTCCGTCCGGGTCAACCTGCCCTGCGCCATGGAAATAGAGGATTGAGCGCGCAAAATGGCTGAGTTGCTTTCCCTGGGCGGGCAGATCGGCGTGCTGTTTGTCTATATATTTTTCGGCTGGCTGGGGCGCCGGACGGGCATCCTGGACGCCGGTGCGGACAGGGCCGTTTCCACCCTGGTCTTTTATTTCACCATGCCCGCTCTGACCGTCGTTTCCATGAACCAGAAAATCACCGCCGGCCAGTTGTATGACGGGCTGATCATCCTGGCCGGCTCCATTTTGCTGGTGGTGCTGTCCTTTTGCTGCCTCGTCCCCGTTTCCCGCCTGCTGCGCCTGGATGAACGGACGCGGGACGCTTTCTGCCTGGGGTCGGTTTTCGGCAATGTCACTTACGTCGGCTTTCCCGTCTGCTACATCCTTTACGGTAAGACGGGCGTGTTTTACGCCGCCCTGTTCTCCCTCGGGCACAACCTGGCGTTCTGGACGCTGGGGGTATGGGCGGTCGCCCGGCGGCAGGGCGGTCGGCTGCAGTGGCGGGACGTGCTGAACATCAACGTGCTGGCCATTGTGGCCGGCCTTTTGCTGGCCGTTGGCCGCATCCAGCTGCCCCGGCTTGTTTCCGAGCCCCTCAACGGGCTGGGCGGGGCGACCATCCCCCTGGCCATGCTGCAGATCGGCTCCATGCTGGCCGAGGGGGATTTCCGCGAACTGCTGGCCGGCAAACCGGTCTACCTGATCGCGCTGCTCAAGCTGTGCCTTCTGCCCGCCCTCACCTGTTTGCTGCTGCGCGGGGTTTTTTTCCTCTCCCCGGCGGCCAGAACGATCGTGCTGCTGGAGATGGCCATGCCGACGGCGGCCCTGGCCCCCGCGGTGGCGCGCAGGTACAACGGGGCCTATGGAATTTTGTCCCGGGCGGTTGTCTTCACCACCCTGCTCGGCCTGCTCACCCTGCCGCTGTTCGCCTGGGCGGGCCGTTATTGAGCTCAGAGGCGGCCCTTTTCCCGGGCGATGCGGGCGAACTGCTCCTGTTTATTGACGGGGGGGATGTGCAGAACGGAGCGGCGGGCCATGGTCAGCGCCCCGGTCGGGCAGGCGGAGGCGCAGACGCCGCAGCCGATGCAGAGATCCCTGTTCACGGCCGGTTTTTCCGTTCCGTCGCCGGTGTCCCGCATGGTTATCGCCCGGATGTGACAGCTTTCCGCGCAGGTGCCGCATCCGGCGCAGCTTGCCGCCTCCAGGGAGGGGATGAAATTGCTCGGGTGTACGGAATTGATCCCCGATTCGTTAATCGAGCGCAGCACGCCGCAGCAGCAGCCGCAGCAATGGCAGATGTAGGCCGGTTTCTGCAGCACGTTGTCGCCCAGGTGGACCAGACCCAGCTTTTCCGTCCGGTCCAGCACCCGCAGCAGATCGTCCACTGTGGCCGGCCGGGCCAGTCCGCGGCTGATCAGCCAGCGCGCCGCGCCGCCCAGCGAAGTGCATACATCCTCGATGGGTGCACCGCAGGCCTTGCCCAGATGGCTGGCCTTGTGCCGGCAGGAGCACATGGACAGCGCCCCGCCCCCGGACTGACGGATAATTTCGCTGGCCTTTTCATAATCCAGGACCTCTGTTTCCACCGCGGCCGGGATTAAACTTTCATAAACCAGCGAGCGGAACATTTTGGTCTCGCCGCCGAACAACTCATCCCTGACGCCGTCGCTTTCAAAATATTTTTCGAACAGCTCGGCCAGTTCCTTCATGTTCAGTTCGTCCCTGGTACGCATGAAGGTGTATTCAAAAAAGCCGACCACCATCGGGGCCAGCATGTAGTGGACGCCGTCCCGGCGGGGCAGATCCAGAACCAGCCCTTTGTCCGCCATGTCGTTCAGGATTTTGTGCAGTTCTTCTTTCTTCAGTCCCGTGCTGTCCGCGATTCTGTCCAGCGGCACCGGAGCCAGCGGGAAGCGGCCGCCCACCAGGGCCTCGGTTTCCGTATAGAGCCGGTGCAGAATTTCCATCAAAGTTTCGTTCACCGGCGCGCCGACCGGGTTTTTGTTCAGCCGTTCGGCCAGAAGCCGGTAGACCTCTTCCTTGCCGTTAATCAGATGTCCCATCGTTTTCCCTCCCGATTTAAGATTTTGGTATGTAAAACGTCAGGGCCGGTCGGTCACGGTTTTCATTGCCGCACCTGAAAGCGTTCGCTCAACGCCTGCAGTTCCCGGGTTAAAACAGTGGTATTGTTGGCTATGGAGGAAACCTCCTCCATGGCGGCGGTTTGCTCCTGCGCCGCTCCGCTCACATTTTGGATTGTTTCGGCGATCTTCTGGACGATGGCGGGCATTTCGCCGTTTTGCCTGAGCAGCCCCTCCAGCATGGTGATGATCCCGTCAAGCACCTGCCGTGCCTTTGCAGCGGTATCCGATCCCTTTTCCACCCGCTCGAAACTCTGCCTGATCAAATCCCGGGCCTGTTCCATTCCGACCAGCATTTCCTGCATGATTAATTTTATTTCTTTTGCCGCCTGTGCCGATTGCGCGGCCAGCTTGCGCACTTCCTCCGCCACCACGGCGAAGCCTTTGCCGTACTGTCCGGCCCTGGCCGCTTCAATGCCGGCGTTTAAGGACAGCAGGTTGGTTTGTTCGGATATCTGGGAGATCAGTTCCAGCGCCCGGTTGACATTGAGCGACTGCCGGGAAAGATCGAGCATCCGTTCCAGGGCCTGGCCGATGATCTCTTTAATTGCGTTTACCTCGGAGATGATCACTTCCATGCTGTCGTTGCTGTCGGTGATGTTGTTGCCCACCTCGCGGGCCGTGTCGGACATGGCTGCGGCGCTTTCCTTGATGCGTTCCATGTGCAGCACTACTTCGCCGACCGAAGAAGCCGTTTCCTCGGCCCCGGCGGCGGTCTGCTCGGAAAGGTTTTTCAGCAGGGAAACGGCTTCTCCGAGCTGCCGGGCCATATCCTGCAGCCGACCGGTGAGATCGTGTAAAATGTGAATAAAGGCCCTTTTTATGTCCTCAACGGTATTCATTTCGGCCATGTCCGCCGTGCCGCTTTGCCCGGCCAGGACTTCCAGATATTCCATCATGCTTTTCATCGGTGCGAGCAACTGGACGTAGTTCCGGAAACTGATCCCCAGCCCGAGCAGGGCCCCGCCCAGCAGGCCGATGCCGGCGGACAGAGAGATGTTGCCGCCCGTTTTGCCGTTCAAATAGCCGATCAGAGCTCCCCCGGGGCCGGCCAGCAGTATGGTTCTGAGCAGATAGCGGAACAGGGAAAGATTTCTGATCTTCAAATGAATGCCCCCTCATTCATTTTTCATGTTCAGAATATTTATACGCCGGTTTGTCAAATCCTCTTTTTTTCAGTAAATTTTTTAAATCAAATTGCGGCGGCCGTTCCGGTTATGCAGGAATGTCCTGAAATGGATTGACTTGCCGGGACAATTCTGGTTTAATGAAACCAGCGCCGTACTGTGCGGCCGGGTGCGGGCGGAATGTGCCCGGCCGGCGGTGGCGAACGGGCCGCCCGGAAATGGAACGCCCCGCCCGTCGAGGTCGAGGACGTTGCGAGCGTCGCTCTGAGCAGGTGGAAAATATAAAGGGGGGAGTAGGATGGATTCCCTTTACCGCGCCAGACCCTGGCTTGCGCATTACGATCCGGATGTCCCCCCCGCCCTGGACTATCCGGAGAAGCCGCTTTTCACCCTGCTGGAAGAAAACGCCGGGCGCCTGGGGGAACGGCCGGCCCTGTTCTTCTACGGCCGGGGCATCTCCTACGCGCAGCTGGCCGCCGGCGCCGTGCGCCTGGCCGGCGCCCTGAAGGAACTGGGCGTCGCCCGGGGGGACCGGGTGGCCCTGCTTTTGCCCAATTGCCCGCAGTATGTGCTGGCCTGTTATGCCCTGTTGCGCCTGGGGGCGGTTGTGGTGCCGCTCAATCCGCTGAGCACGGAGCACGAGCTGGCGCATGTTTTGCGCGACGCCGGTGTGCGTCTGGTGGTGGCCCTGAACCTGCTGGCCGAACGGGTGGAAAATGTGCGTGCCGCTCTCGGAGAGGGCGGGGAACCCCTGCCGGAGCGGGTGGTTTATACCGCGCTGTCCGACTTCCTGCCCTTTCCGCTTAATTTTCTTTATTTTCTGAAACAACGTCCTCCCGCGGCCGCCCGCCGCGGTCCGTCCTTCCTGTCCCTGTTGCGCCGGGCGGTTCCATCGGCCTCCCCGGCGGCGGTCGATTTATACCGCGATCCGGCGGTGATCATCTACACGGGCGGTACCACCGGCCGGCCGCGGGGCGTCGTGCTGTCCCATCGTTCCCTGGTGGTCAACGCCTGCCAGTGCCGGGCCTGGGTGAATACCACCCGGGACGACCGCCTGCTGGCCGTGCTGCCCCTGTTTCACGGCTTCGGGATGAGCGTCTGCCTGCATTCCGTGCTGCTGTCCGGGGGCGCCTCCATCCTGCTGCCGCGTTTTTCCCCCGGGGAGGTTCTGCGGGCCGTGCACCGTTACCGCCCGACTCTTTTCGCCGGAGTGCCCACCATGTTCATCGGACTGATCAATCAACCGGATATAAAACGATATGATCTGTCTTCCCTGCGGGGCTGTTTTTCCGGCGCCGCCCCGCTGGCGCCGGAGGTAAAAAGGCGTTTCGAGGAGTTGACGGGCGGGCGTCTGATGGAAGGTTACGGTTTGACTGAAGCGGTGACGGCGAAAAGCGCCAATCCCTATCGCGGGGTGAATAAAACGGGCAGCATCGGCCTGCCCTTTCCCGATACGGTGATGCGCATTGTCGATGTGGAAACGGGCACACGGGAACTGCCGCCGGGGGAGGTGGGGGAAATTGTGCTGCAGAGCCCGGATCTGATGCTCGGGTATTACGGCCGTCCGGAAGAAACGGCGGCGGTGCTCCGTGAGGGCTGGCTGTACACCGGGGACCTGGGGTATATGGATGAAGACGGCTATTTTTACATCATTGACCGCAAAAAGGATTTGATTATCACCGGCGGCTTCAACGTCTACCCGCGGGAAGTGGAGGACGTTTTGTACATGCACCCGGCGGTGAAGGAAGCCTGTGTGCTCGGTGTGCCCGACGATTACCGGGGGGAGGCGGTGCGGGCCTTTGTCGTGCTGCGTGAGCGGATGAGCGCCGATGAGGGGGAATTGATCGCCTTTTGCCGGCGGCATCTGCTGCCCTACAAAGTGCCCCGGCGGGTGGAGTTCTGCGTCGATCTGCCCAGGAGCGCCATCGGCAAGGTGCTGCGGCGGAAGTTGAAAGAAAGGACGGGTGAAAGTCAATGAACGGGAGTTTGTACGGCGCGGAGCCGGTGGCGGTGCTGCTCGCCGCCGTCCGCGGCGGCCGCCGGCCGCCGGCCGACCCGCAGCGCCGTTATTTCGGCTATTTCTGCAGTTACTGGCCGGAGGAACTGCTCCTCGCCGCGGGTTTGGAACCCCTGCGCCTGCTGCCGCCGGAAACGGCCGGCACGCCCGCTTGCCTGCCCGCCTTCTGCTGTCTGCCCGCCCGGGCCTGCCTGGCCGCCGCGGAGGCGGGCGAGCTTGATGCCCTGGCCGGGGTCGGCTTCGCCCACTCCTGCGATACCGTGCAGTGTCTGACCGGCATCTGGCCTCACCGGACCAGGCTTTTCTTTGTGCCGCCGGCCACCCCGCTGGCGCCGGGGGCGGAAGTCTACCTGCGCGGGGAACTGCACCGGCTGTGGCGGCAATTGGCCGCCGCAGCCGGCGTGCAGCCGGAAGAAGAGGCGCTCCGGCGCGCCGTGGCGCTGATGAACGGTGTCCGTCTGCTGGCCGGGCGCCTGGATGAAATGCGCCCCGGCCTGCCTTCCCCGCTGACGGCCGCCCTGCTGCGCGCCGGCCAGCTGATGCCCCGCGCCGACTACGCCGCCGCGCTGGAGGCGGCTCTGCCTCTGCTGGCCGACGCGGCGGATGAGCCGGGCGGACGCCGCCGGCTGGTGCTCAGCGGCTCCCTGCTGGAGAGCGACGGCCTGTACATGATGTTCGAAGAGCTCGGTGCCCGGGTGGTGGCCGACGATACCTGCACCGGCTACAGACATTTCGCCGTAACGGTGGATGAAGGGGTTGAACCGCTGGCCGGGCTGGCCGCCCGCTGCGCCGCGCGTCCGCCCTGCCCCTGCCGCCACCCCGGTCCGGACAGGCGGGCGGATTACCTGCTGGATCTGGCCGGCCGGCGCGGGGCGCAGGGAGTGGTGCTGGCGCTGCGCAAATACTGCGATCCCCACGCCTGGGACGCCGTGGCCGTCGGCGAACGCCTGCGCCGGAGCGGCCTGCCCGTGCTGGTGCTGGAGATGGAGGCGGCCGCGCCCGGGGGGCAGGAGCGGACCCGGCTGCAGGCGTTTCTGGAATCCCTGTGAAGCTTTCCGGCGCACCGGTACGGCCGCCGGGCGGGCCGGATGGGCGAACCCGGGGCCCGGTGTATTGCGCCCGTGAGATGAATTCGGGAAGGAGGGCCGGGTGAAAGTGGCTGACGAGCCTCGTTACCTCCCTTTGCGCAGCAGCCGTCATCTGGGCAGAACCATGCAGAAATACTATCTGCTCATGCGTTACCAGCATCTGTGGGGCCGCCCCCTGAAACGGCCGCTGGCCTGGGTGACCAGCGGCGCCCCGGTGGAAATTCTGCGCGCCCTGGGCATCGATGTGTTTTACCCGGAAAATTACGGCGCCCTCTGCGGCGCGCGCCGGGCGGCGGTGGAGTTGTGCCGCGCCGCCGAGGCGGCGGGCTATTCCCAGGACCTGTGCTCTTACGCCCGGGCCGGCATCGGGGCCGTCCTGCGGCCGGACCTGGCCCCCGCGGGCGGGATGCCCCGGCCGGATCTGCTCGTCATGTGCAACAACATCTGCGGCACGGTGCTCAAATGGTACGAGGCGCTGGCCGGGCTGTTCAACGTACCCCTGTTCACCATCGACACGCCTTTTATCGCCGCGGACGTGGAAGAGCACGCCGTCGATTACGTGCGCACCCAGCTGCGCCGGTTGATTGATGATCTGGAGCGCTTCACCGGCCGGCGTTTGCGCCCGGCCGAACTGGAAAGGCGGGTGGCTTTAAGCAACCAGGCGGTCGGTCTGTGGTGTGAAATCAGGGATTTCTGCCGCCACCGCCCTTCTCCGCTGAACGCCCCCGATCTGTTCGTGCACATGGCCCCGATTGTGGTTTTGCGCGGCACCGCCGGGGCGGTGGGTTATTACCGCCGGCTGCGGGACGAGGTGGCGACACGGGTGCGCGCCGGTCTGGCGGCGGTGCCCGGGGAAAAGCACCGCCTGCTCTGGGACAACATCGCCATCTGGTACCGGCTTTACCGTTTCTTCCGCCTGTTTTCCGAACGGGGGGCCTGTTTTGTCACCGATACCTACACCGGGGGCTGGGCGGCGGCACTGGCTCCGGGAGATCCCCTGGAAAGCCTGGCGCGCACCTACACAACCATCTTTCTCAACCGCCCGGTGGAATTCCGGGTGCGCCAGATGGTGGAATTAATCCGCGCCTACGCGGTGGACGGCTTCGTTATGCACGCCAACCGCTCCTGCAAACCCTATTCCCTGGTGCAGGAGGAAATCAGACGGCGGGTGATGAATGAAACCGGGGTTCCCGGCCTGCTGGTGGAAGCGGATATGGCCGATGCCCGGGTTTGGGCCGAAGAACCGGTGCACAACCGGGTGCAGGCCTTTCTGGAAAATCTGGAATTGCGCGGATGAATGCCGGTGGGCGCCCGGCGGGGGAAAGTTTCGCCCCCGCGCCGCGGGCGGCGGTTCAAACGAAGACTTAGACTTGTACTGGGGGGATGGATTTGCATTATTACCTGGGTGTGGATATCGGCTCGCTGACCACCAAGGTGGTGCTGCTTGATGAAGAGGGCGGTCTCACCGCCCGGGCCGTGCACCGGTCCGGCTACCGCGGCGGGGAGACGGCGCGGCGCCTGGTGGAGGAGCTGCGCCGTGAACAGGGGCTGGCGCCCGAGCAAATCATCCGCACGGTGGCCACCGGTTACGGCCGCGTCACTTTCCCGGCCGACCGGGAAGTTTCCGAAATCACCTGCCAGGCGCGGGGGATGGCGCACCTCTTCCCCGCCGCGCGCACGGTGATTGACATCGGCGGGCAGGACAGCAAGGTGATGCGGGTGCTGCCCGGCGGCCGGGTGGCCGATTTCGCCATGAACGACAAATGCGCCGCCGGTACGGGGCGTTTTCTGGAAGTGATGGCCCAGGCGCTGGAAGTGCCGGTGGAGGAACTGGGAGCGCTGGCCGAAGGGGCGGGGGGGCGCTGCGCCATTTCCTCGGTGTGCACCGTCTTCGCCGAATCGGAGATAATCTCCCATCTGGCGCAGGGCACGCCCCGGGAGGACATCGTGGCCGGAGTGTGCGCCGCGGTGGCCGCGCGGGTGGCCTCTTTGGCCGCCCGCGTCGGGGTGGAGCCGGAAATCGCCTTCACCGGCGGCGTGGCCCGCAACCGTGGCGTGGTGCGGGCGCTGGAAGCGGAGCTGGGGCGGGCGCTGCTGGTCCCCGCCGAACCGGAGATCACGGCCGCCCTGGGGGCGGCCCTGATTGCCCGCACGCTCTCCTAAAGACCGTATTCCTTGATTTTGCGGTACAAAGTGGCTATGCCGATGCCCAGCACTTCGGCGGCCAGTTTTTTTTGTTCCGTTCCCGGTCCGAAGCTTTCCAGCACCGCCTTGATGTGGTTCTTTTCCACCTCTTTCAGGGTGTTGAAGGCCGGACTTTTATTTTTCAGTTTCGCTTCCCGCAGTTTAAAGGGCAGGCTCTTTTCCAGAATGCAGCTGGTGGTTTCAAGGTTAAAGGCGTATTCCACGGTGTTCTCCAGTTCCCGGACGTTGCCCGGCCAGTGATAGGCCATGATTGCTTCCAGCGCCTGCCCGGAAAAGCCGGTGATGGACTTTTTGAAGAGTTTGTTGTATTTTTTAGAGAAGTGCTCCAGCAGGGGGGGGATGTCCTCCTTGCGTTCCCTCAGCGGCGGGATGTAAATGGGAATGACGTTCAGGCGGTAATAGAGATCCTCCCGGAACTCCCCCTGCTGGATCATCTTCTCCAGGGGCTGGTTGGTGGCGGCGATGATGCGCACGTCGATGTTCAGGGGGTTGTTCCCCCCCAGCCGGGTGACCACTTTTTCCTGCAGGGTGCGCAGGATCTTCGCCTGCAGGCGGATGGGCATGTCCCCGATCTCATCCAGGAAGATGGTGCCTCCGTCGGCGATTTCAAACTTTCCGGGTTTGCCGCGTTTATTCGCGCCGGTAAACGCCCCCTCCTCGTAGCCGAACAGCTCGCTTTCCAGGAGCGCGTCCGGGATGGCGCTGCAGTTGATGGCGATGAACGGCTTGTTTTTGCGCGGGCTGGCGCTGTGGATGGCCCGGGCGATCAACTCCTTTCCGGTGCCGCTTTCCCCCCGGATCAGCACGGTGGAGGTGCTGCCGGCGAACTGCAGCACTTTCCTGCGCAGGTCGGCCATTATTTCGCTGTTCCCGATCAAAGTATTGATGGTCACGTCCATGCGTTGTTCGGTATAATCGAGGAGGAGCTGTTTCACTTCCTCAAGCGGGCGGAAAGTGGCCACGGCGCCGATGATGCGGTGGTGGGAGATGATCGGGCGGGCGGTGCTCAAAAATTGCTTTTTCAGCCGGAAATCGTATATTTCCTTGTTGTTGTAGCCCTCGCCGGTGGTGATCACGTCGAAAAGATGCGAGTCGGACAGTATTTCATCAATCGGCCGGTTGAGCAGTTTCTGTGGTTTGTGGTTGAGCATGGCGCCGGCGAATTCGTTGACGTGGGTGATTTTACCGGCGTTGTCGATGGCCAGGATGCCCTCATTGACCGAATTCATGATCACCAGCAGCTGGTCCCGGGCCACCCGTATCTGGTTGATGTATTCCTCTTCTTTGATTTTGGAGACGATCATCGAGCCCATCTGCTTGATGAAGGCCAGCAGATCCTCGGTGTGGCGGATGAGCACCGAGCGCTGGGTTTCATCGAAGGCGATCAGGCCGAAAACGCCAATAATGTCGTCGTTTAACATGATCGGCGTGCACAGCTCGGCGCATTCCCGGCATTTGTCCTTGTGCGGGCAGGGCAGGCAAAACTCGTGTTCTCTCAAGTTGGGCAGCAGCACATCCAGTTTGTCCGTGATCACTTTCCGGTAGACATAGTTGGAATTTATTTTGCGGCCGATGTTCTGGGCGTACTGTCCGGTTCCGGCCACGCGCACGTAGTCGAGATTGATCACCTCGACATCCACATTGACCACGGTGGAAATGACGTTGGCGATTTGCTGGATGGGTTCTTTGATGCTCAACAGATCGATCATGCTCTCACCACCGGAGTTAAAGAAATCTGTCACATACCGTCGGTCCGATTTTATCATATTGATAGACAATTATCAATATGATAGCGGCGATTTTGCTGGTTTTTTTTATTTTCTTTTTATCAGTTTAATAAAAATTTGACTATTTGTTTTTATTTTGACATCATAGAATACGGCGAATACGGCCGGCCGGGCAATAAGAACAGCTGGTACAAAATTTGCTCGCTAACCCGGTATAAACCGGGCTGGTGCATAGCGGGAGGCGTGACGGGCGTCCGCTCCCGGATTAAACAAAAACGTGCGGGCGGTGGACCGTCCGCCGGCGAAGGGGGTGGCAGGCGGTTGCAAACATCCGGTGCCCACTGAAATTAAGATCGCACATCGGGGAAAAAAAGAAGGAGGGTATCTATGTCGACAGTGGCAGAGTTTAAAGGACAGGACGAGAACAATCTGCTGGAGCGTATTTTCCACCTGAAAGAGCTGCGCACTTCCGCGCGCACGGAAATCCTGGCCGGGGTGACCACCTTTGTCACCATGGCCTATATTCTGTTTGTCAACCCGAATATTTTAAAGGACGCCGGCATGCCCATCCAGGCCACCTTTGCGGCCACGGCCATCTCGGCTGCCTTCGCCACCCTGGTCATGGGGCTGTACGCCAACTATCCCATCGCCATGGCCCCCGGCATGGGGCTGAACGCCTTTTTTACCTATTCGGTGGTCATCGGCATGAAACTGCCCTGGCAGACGGCGCTCGGCGCGGTCTTTATTTCCGGGCTGGTCTTTTTCCTGCTCACCGTGACGCGGGTGCGGGAATGGATTATCGAGGGCGTGCCCCAGGTGCTGCGCCTGTCCATTGGAGTAGGTATCGGTCTTTTTATTGCGTTCATCGGTTTGAAAAACGCGGGCATGGTGGTCTTGAACAAGGATACTTTTGTCGCCCTGGGGGACATGCGTTCACCCGGTGTGCTGGTTTCCGTGTTCGGTTTGATTGTCACCGGCTGGCTGATGGCGAAGAGAGTCAAGGGGGGGCTGCTCATCGGCATCCTGGCCACCACCGTGGTCAGCATGCTGACCGGCATCTCGCACCCGCCCACCGGCCTGTCCAGCATCGTTATGTTAAGCAACCCGTTTCGGGAAGTGGCGCCCACCTTCATGCATCTGGACATCATGGGGGTGTTGAACTACGGCCTTATTTCCATTTTATTCGCCTTTACTTTTGTGGACATGTTTGACAATATCGGCACCCTGCTCGGCGTCGGGCGCAAGGCCGGCCTGCTCGACGAGAGCGGCAACCTGCCCCGCGTGGGGCGGGCGCTGATGGCCGATTCCATCGGCACCATGTTCGGTTCGATCATGGGCACTCCGACGGTGACCTCCTACATCGAGAGCACGGCCGGAGTGGCCGAGGGCGGCAAATCCGGTTTGACGGCGATCACCGTGGCCGTGCTCTTTGCCGTGTCCATCGTCTTCGCCCCCCTGGTCGGGCTTATTCCGGCCCAGGCCACGGCGCCGGTGCTCATTCTCGTGGGCACTTTGATGATGGGCGAGGTCGTGCACATCAAGTTCGACGACTTCACCGAGGCTTTCCCGGCCTTTATGACCATAGTGATGATGCCGCTGACCTATTCCATCGCCCAGGGTCTGGCCTTCGGGTTCATGTCCTACACAATCATCAAGCTGGTCACCGGGCGATATAAAGAAAACAATGCGGTCACCTATGTCCTGACCATCCTGTTTATTTTGCATTTTATCATCGGTTGAGGTTTTAATCTGACATAATAAATATTACATTCCCCGGGTTACCGAAAAGGCACCCGTTTCCGGTTTCAGGCGGCGTTTCGCGCCCGCGGCCGGGAAAAGGTGGGAATCGGGAGGTTTTCAGAGCCGTGTCTGTGCTATTTAAAAATGCCACCATTGTGACAATGAACGGGCAACAGGACGTGATCCACGGAGATCTGCTGGTGGAGGGTTCCCGGATCGCCGCCCTGGGAAGCAACATCACTACCGGTGCCGATAAAGTTTATGATCTGCAGGGGGATTTTCTCATCCCCGGTCTGATCCAGACCCACGTTCATCTGTGTCAGACCCTTTTCCGCGGCCAGGCGGACGATTTGGAACTGCTCGACTGGCTGAGGTGGAAAATCTGGCCCCTGGAGGGCGGGCATGATGCGCAGTCCATTTATGACTCGGCGCTGCTCGGCATCGGGGAGCTTTTTCTGGGCGGAACGACGACCATCGTGGATATGGAAACCGTCCATCATACCGAGCATGCTTTTCAGGCCATTCTGGACAGCGGGATCAGAGCCCTGTCGGGCAAGGTGATGATGGACGAGCCGGGTGGCGGGGTGCCGCCTTCCTTACAGGAGTCGACGGAAGACTCCCTGCAGGAAAGCGTGGATCTGTTCGAGAAATACCACGGACAGGGCGATGGACGGCTGGAAGTGGCCTTTACGCCCCGCTTTGTCATTTCCTGCACGGATACCCTGCTCAAGGAGGTTTCCCGCCTGGCCCGGGAGAAAAACGCCTTTGTACACACCCACGCTTCGGAAAACCGTTCGGAAGTACAGGTGGTGGAGGAAACCCGGGGGATGCACAATGTGGTCTATTTGGACCGGGTGGGGCTGACCGGTCCCCGGCTTATTCTGGCCCACTGCATCTGGCTGGACGAAGAAGAAAAGGAGATTCTGGTGCGCAGCGGTACGCGCATCGCCCACTGCCCCTCCTCCAATTTGAAACTGGCCTCCGGTGTGGCCGCCGTTCCCGAATTGCTCAAACGCGGCGCGGAGATTTCCCTGGGGGCGGACGGCGCCCCCTGCAACAACAACCTGGATGCCTTCGTCGAGATGCGCCACGCCGCCCTGATTCAAAAGCCCTTCTGCGGCCCCACCGCCATGCCCGCCCGGGAGGTCTTCGCCCTGGCCACGGTTGCCGGCGCCAGAGCAATCGGTCATGAACACGATCTGGGCAGTCTGGAAGTGGGGAAAAAGGCGGATCTGGCCGTGGTCAGCCGCCAGGGGCTGCACAACTGGCCCAACGAAGGGGTGGACGTGTATGCACAGCTGGTCTACCAGGCCCGTTCTTCCGATGTGCGCCTGACCATGGTGGACGGGCGTATTGTGATGGAGGAGCGGCGTCTTTGCACCATCGATGTGCCCCGCCTGAAAGAAAGCGCCCGGCGCAGCCTGGAGCGCGTCAAGCGCAGGGCGGGCCTGAATTGAAGACGAAGGAGGCAAGTGCCGTGTCCGCATGGAAGGGAAAAATGGATGCGGCCCGCGGCCGCGCGGAGATAGATCTGGTGCTGCGCCGTGCCCGGCTGGTCAATGTTTTTTCCGGGGAAGTTCATTTCACGGAAATCGGAATT
>Ga0315298_1001673_pt1 | contig 39788 bp, 43 predicted proteins | sample WHS_1_MG_FD_203077 | JGI IMG/M metagenome (GOLD analysis project Ga0315298, IMG submission 203077) | Extremophilic microbial mat communities from Washburn Hot Springs, YNP, Wyoming, USA - WHS_1_MG | ecosystem: Environmental > Aquatic > Thermal springs > Hot (42-90C) | place: USA: Wyoming... | reverse complement strand
CCTAAAAGCGGGCTTGCGGGGGCCACAGAAAACTTCAGCCAAGAAAACCCTGCCCAAAGCAATGATATGAACGCAAAAATCCTGGAGTTTGCATGGAAATTAAAAAAGCAAGGCTATGCAGAATCAACAATTAAGGGTCGAGTAAAACTCCTTAAAAGGCTCGTAAGGCTTGGAGCGAACCTATTAGATCCGGAATCGGTGAAAGAAGCAATTGCAAAAATGACATGCAGTGATGGAAGGAAAGAATTAGCCGTCGAAGCCTATAGCAGTTTCCTGCTAACTTTCGGAGGAAGATGGGACCCACCGAAATACCGTAGAATTGAAAAACTACCCTTCATCCCCACAGAGACAGAAATTGAACAAATTATAGCAGGATGCTCCCACACGAAAAGGCTGATGACTTTTCTTCAGCTACTTAAAGAAACAGGCATGAGATGTGGAGAGGCATGTCGACTGCAATGGACAGATATAGACTTTGAAAACAACACTGTAAGAGTCATGCCCGAAAAAGGCAGCAACCCAAGGATGCTCAAGATCTCAAATAAGTTAGTGGCAATGTTACAAGCCCTACCAAAAACGTCCACAAAAGTATTCGGAGTATCCGTTGACGCAATGCGAAAAAGCTTTGCAAGACAAAGAGCCAGATTGGCAAGAAAACTGGAGAACCCAAGGCTTCTACAAATAACCTTCCACACGCTAAGACATTGGAAAGCGACAATGGAATACGCAAAAACCAAAGACATCCTCCACGTAATGCAGCTGTTAGGCCACAAAAACATACAGAACACGCTGATATACACGCATTTAGTCAACTTTAAAGAGGACGAATACATTGCAAAAGTAGCCCACACAGAAGAGGAAATATGCCAACTCGTAGAGGCAGGCTTTGAATATGTCTGCGATTACAATGGCAACAAAATCTTCAGAAAAAGAAAGTAACTGTAACAGCGGAAATTTTTGGGTGGAGTGTCCGGGGTTCTGCGTAAACGGGCGGGGTGGGATTTGAACCCACGATCACAAGCTTAGGAGGCTTGCGCCCTATCCTTGCTAGGCTACCCGCCCACTGACAACAATAAACACAAAATTTCAACTTAAATATTCCGTGAGAGAAAACTTAAACCATAGCTAGAGCATGAAAGTATTTGGCGTTTGCGGCGGGGGTACCCGAGCCAGGTCTAAATAGGCTGTTCGGGGCTAGACCAGCCTAAGGATAAGGGGGAGGACTTAAGATCCTCTGGCGTAGGCCTCCGTGGGTTCAAATCCCACCCCCCGCACTGTATACGTGAAAAATGCCGGGGGGGTTTGTAATGGCGATGTTAAGCGTATTTCGGCTTTCTGAAGATTTTTCCTCCATCATGGTATTCGCCGGTTACATATTCGAAGCCGGCCTCTATTAGGGCGCAGGCTTCCTTGACGTTTTTTGCAACCTTTGATATGTATTCCTGCTTATCTTTGAAGAGTTCTTCAGCCAATGTTATGTATATCAGCGTGTTGTTGAGGCTTTTGTGGCCGAGGAGTTGTTTGACATATAGTATGTCTTTTGTTCTATGGTATTCCATGGTGGCTTTCCAGTGGCGGAAAGTTTTGAAGGTTATCTGTAGTATTCTTGGGTTTCTTAGTTTGTGGGCTATTCTTTTTCTCTGTTGGACGAAGTGGTCGTTGTGATGGTCTAAACGCATTCCTGGAGCTGAGAATATTCTGTTTCCATATTTTCGTGGGAGATTTTCAAGCATGGCTGCGAGTTTTGCGCTTATGTGGAATATTCTTGGGTTTGACCCTTTTTCTGGGGTTATTCGAACAGTTCTTGTAGCTGTGTCTACGTCCGTCCACTGGAGCTGCCATGCTTCTCCCGGTCGCATACCCGTTTCTTTAAGCAGTTGGAGGAAGCAAGCCATTCTTGGGCTGTAGCCCGCGATGAGCTGGTCGATTTCCGACTCTTGAGGTATAAAGGGAAGTTTCTGTATGCCCTTGTAAAGTGGGCGTTCCCATGTTTTTCCATGCATTTCAAGAAATGTTGTGTAAGCGTCGCAAGCGTTTGATTTTCTTCCTTCACACCATGGCTGCGCTGCAATAACTTTTTTAACCTCTTCTGGATTGTTTAAATCTGCACCGAGATTTATTAGTCTCTTAATGAGTTTTAATCTGCCTTTAATTGTGCTTTCAGCATAGCCCTTCTTCTTCATATACCAAAGGTATTCTACGAGTAGTCCTTTAATGTCTGCTGCATTTAATGTGCCCTCCCGCTGGGCCTCTCCAATACGGGTTTCCACTGTGGCCAAGGTTTGCACCGCCTTTATGGCGGAGGGCGCTCCGCCTAATGCCTCACAGCTCCCTTGGCAGTAAGTAGGTATGGTGTTTGGCGAATTTAAAACCTGCCTCTGAAGTTTCTGAGCATATTTCAACATGTTTGTCTCGTTGCAATCTTTTTCCGCCTTTGAATCGCTGAAGCGGTATCCACAGTTTTTGCATAGCCATCGTTGGATAACCTCTCCGTTTGTTAGGTAGCGCATTCCGTCTTTGCAAACTTTTGTCGATTTGCACTGGGGGCATGTTGGCTGTGGCTCTTCTTGAAGCGGTTGTTGTTCGCCGTGTTTTTGTGTTTGTTCAATGTTTTCCTGTGCCACAGCCAGCCCCCCACCGTTTTAGAAGAGCCCTGTTTTCTTTCGCTTTTCAAGGCGTTTTTTTAATTGCCCTATTGCTTTTAGGATTTCTGTTGTTTTCTCGTTTTCTATGGCAGATTTTACGTCTTCAGCTGTTATGCTTGCTTTTCCGGCGTTTTCAGCCAGTTTTCCGGCGGTTAGAAGTATGGAGAAGCCAAGTCTTATGTCGCCTATTTTAGATGTTAGTTTCGCCACTATGTCAACCAGATTGTCCGGTATGGCGGCTGGCTGGAAAGCATGCTTAACACGGTCGAGAAGTATGGCCTTTACCTCTTCAGGTGTGTATGGGTCAAGTTTGACGAGTTTGGGTTGAAGCGTGCTTAGGAGCCTTTCAGGAAGCTGCGCTGCGTCTTCCATCTTGTTGCTTATGAGGATTAGTGTTGTTCTGGGCTGGCGGTTTAGGTAGTAGATGAGCGGCTCCTTCTCCTTTTGGAGTATGGCGTCAACTTCGTCTATGGCGACAACGACAGATTTATCCTTCAACAAGCCTTCAAAAGCCTGTTTTAGGCGGAACATCTGCCATCCAACGTCAGGCGCATTCAGGCCTAAACCCTTAACTATTTCAAGCATTGCATAGTATGGAGTTCTGACCCTTCCAGCGTTAACATAAACCGCCAAAACTGGAATACCCTTCTCTTTCGCGTGTCTCTCAATTTCCCTCAGCAAATACTGGACGCAAACCGTTTTTCCAGTTCCAGGCTTGCCGAAAATGAAAAGGTTTCTGGCTTGACCAGTTCTAAACACGTCTGAAAGAAAGGTGGCCATAAACCTCAAGTCTTTTTCACGGCAGAGCGGAGCTCCGCTTGGCGGTGGGGAAAGGGGCTGAAGCCACGATGCATCCCTGAAGATTCTGCAAGGCTTTTCCTCAAAAAGCGTCAAAGCATTCATCCCTCACTAAGACACAGAGAGAGACGGAGGGGGACCCCCTCCCCCTACGTTTTCGGTTACCCTACTTTCACTGCATTCGCCCTTAAACTCGCAGAACCTGCACTCAGCCGTCAGACTGCCAAACTTCCCACTTGCAGTGGAGCCACTTTCTCCACCTTCAACCTCAGACGTAAGCTCACAGCCTTGAAAAGCGAATGTGTATTGTTTTGAGAGAAACCAGCAGCTATGGGTTTCCAGCGGCAAACAGTCTTTTCGACTGTATTGGTTAATGTCAGCTTTTAACAAGGTTATCAAGGCTAACAACCTTGGAAAAGGACGGGATCATTTTTTGTTGTTTGCTCTGAATTTTCAAGAGTTTCTTTTCCAGTCTTGTTAAGCTTGTTAACCTTGTTAAAATTGAAGCCTTCAGAAACTTTGTATGCTTGAATGAGCTTCGGCTCTGGGTAGAAACCGCGGCTTGCCTTAATAAGGCCCTCGCTTGTCAATACGGCGAGTAGAGGCCTCAACTGGTTGTTCTCGGTTAAACTGAATTTTGCCTTAAGCTCGTCCCTTGTGACTCTTCCACGGATAACAAAAAATCTGAGGATTTCGCATAGGGTTTCCGTATCCACGGCATTTGATAAAGCTGCACCGAGTTTTGTTAGCAAGCTTTCAACATCTTCGATGGTTAAGGCTTCATGTCGTTCAGTTTGCGCAAGGATGTTTAAGCCTGCTTTGCTGTATTCTTCACGAATAAAGTCCGCCAAAACTTGAACGTGTTCCGGGGTGACCGTTACAACTTCAAAGTCTTCGGTTGAAAGGGTTAAGAAAGCGAGGGCTGCGCTTAGACGGGTAAGCTTCCATTTCATGTCGATGCTGCAGAGTGGAATTTCGTCAACGAAAAACGTCTTGTAAAGCTCTGTGGCTTCCCTATGGATATTCTCTATGGCTTCCTTTGAAAATTCAACTTTGGCTTTCCCGCTCCAGCACCATTTTAAAGCTTCAGAAAGGTAGAAGAGCTCCTCTTCAGGCATAGCCTGTAAGGTTTGGTTTATTTGCTCCGGTTTGACGTCATTTTGGTCTGAGAAAACAGCCAGATCCAATCTTGCTATGCTTGTCTTGTCGAGGATTGTTTGCAGAGCCTGGCATGGGTAAAGGAAAGAGCCTAAACTTTTGGTTGAATATTTATCTGCTTGCCTATCTACTGGGTTTGCAATTTTAATCTGACGTGTTCTCGCGTAGGCCATGTTTTTGGCAGCCTTGGCTATACTTACAACGCCGTTTCTCTCCGCCTCTGCTAACGCAGCCCAGTTTGAAAGGCTTAGTTTGTGGGCGCCGTCTACGGCAAGCAATTTGCGATCTAAAAGAACAAGGAAGCCCCAATCCACAAACCAGCCTTCACCTTGCACTTGTGTTGCGGTTCCCGTTAGGCCCACGGTGCTGGCCGTCTCGGCAGTTATGAGCATGCCAGCCTTCAAAAGCCTGATCAAACATCGCATGGTTTCAGTTTTCGCCGTTGTAGTGTCGCCGCAGAAAAGCGTGTTTCCCCATCCATGCTGCTCAACTCCGTTCAGCTTTATCCATGTTGGAGTGAAGTATGTCAGCAATCCCGCGAAGGCAAGGTTCCTCCGGGCTATTATCTTGCTGTGGAGTTCGAAATTTTCTAAAATCCAGTCCACCCGCGCTTTGACGCTCATGGTTTGAAACTTCTTCTTTAACAGCTTCAGCTTCTCAACGTCGAATGATAAAACATCCTCGGGAAACTCAACCTTGTAAGCCAGTAGGGTTGTCTGCTGATTTTTAGGATTTGGAAGCGGTATGCCTTCAACCCGTATGAGGCTGGAAGGCTGGAAAACAACAGGTTTTTCCGCGGCAATATATATGTCGTAAGCCTTGTATTCAAACCCGCGTTCGTCAACTATTTTTTCGCCCTTCTTTTCAAGGGTTAAAACAGGCGGCCTCACTCTCAAGCGGTATATTGTCCGCCGGCTCAACTCTATTATTTCAGCCTCACGGCCTATACCAAAAAATCGTTTCAATCTGCGATATTTTACACCCTCGTTGACGCTTATTAATTGAATATTCAATGGATCACTTTTTTCCAAGTTTCTGATTATTTCCTCATCAAAGCCTTCTTCATCTTGGAATTTCGCCTTCACAATGGACGGCGCAAGATAAGCCATGCTTGTGCTTGAAACAACAGCCTCAATAGAAACAGCCTTCCCTGCAATTTTTGGATCTTCAATTAAATTTAGATGAGGGAGAAGGACAACTTCCGGTTCCAAAGGCTTCGATAATGTTTCCTCTAAAGCCTGGCGCTCCTTTGTCTTTTGGTAAAGGCTATACCGCCCACAGTCTTCGCATTTCAAGAATGGAGTGCCTACGTCGTCGGGGCATAATTTTAAACGTGAGCTGCCGCAATATGGGCAGAAGCGACCCTTAACGAAGCCAAGCTCGTCATATTCAATTCTTGGCGGCAAAAGACTTTTCGTCATTAAGCCTTCACTTTTCACTTCGGATGGAACTTCCGTCTCTGGTTTCTTCCGACTGCTTTTTTGGGATGCGAAAGTGGCTTTCTTTCCCGCTTGAAACATAGTATCCTCCTGCGCCCCGCACTATTTTGATTATTTTTGAGAAGTTTTCAGCGCCCAAAAATCCCTGTGGACGTATGGTTATATGTTCGTTGTTTTGTTCAAAGGTTAGAAGCTTCCTTAATTCGGCCGGAAAAACATTTTGAATGGAATCCAAAGTTTGAGCTTCAGCTGAAGGATTAGCCGAAGAGGCCGAAAGGCTTGACGAAAGCCAACCATCCAACAGGCCTTCTAAATGAGCTTTGGCTGCTTCCATGTCATTTTGATCGTCGACTAACGCCTTAAGTGAAAACTCAAGTTTGATCCACTCTTCTCGATCAGCAGCCCTAACAGTCTTTCCCTTGGTAATTGTCATCTCAACTATTTTGCCCATAACATCACCAGAAAGGCTCGGCTTGCGCTACACTTTTTCTCATGTTTTCAGGGCTCCACTTATTCTGGCATTTGGTCTTCAACAGTAAACTTAAGCATTACGTTGATAGAAAGTGGTAATAACGCAAAGTGTTAAATAGGGGCCGATACACAAAACAAAGCGTGTATTAACACTTTGTGTTAATAACGCGAAGTGTTAAATATGGGGAATGTGAATGGAGTAAAAAACGAGAATGCTTTCAAACGCTTTGTTTTCACAAAGACTCAGGTTGAAGCTGCCAAATTATGGGCTCAGGGATTTACCTTAGCGCAGATAAGCGAAAACTTAGGCGTCAAATATACAAGCCAGTTGAGTAGGGCTTTAAGCGATTTCCATAAGGTGGCTCCGTACCTTCGCCAAGCAGTGCAAGAGCTCAGTAATGTGGGCTATTTCTTAAAGCTCCATAAAAGCAAATTTGAGGGTTTCAAAGCTGCATTGGATGCTGAAGAACAGCTTGCAAGCTTAGGGAAATGGCCCTTATCTTTTAGGAGTTTACCTTGGGGATATGTGCTTGAAGAGGATAGAAGCATTAAAATCGATTCTGAAAAAAGGCCGACACTTGAACGCGCATTTAAAGCATGCGCTGATGGAGGTATACCTGATAAAGTTGCAAAAGAACTTGGGATCCCCCGTTATGTAATACGTAATATCCTCAAAAATGAAATTTATAAAGGCAACATCAGGTTTAGAGGGAAAATTCACCATTTTGAGCATCTGCGAGTTGTGGATGATGAAACATGGAATAGGGCGAAGGATGCGCTTATGGGAGGGCCTCGTCCCCCACCACCTTTCGGATTTAAATGGGCTGGAAAGGAACTTGTTCCAGACGAGCAGAAAATTGAGAAACTGCGTTTAATGTTTAAGCTACGCGCACAAGGAAAAGGCTGTCCAGAGATTGCTCGAATAATTGGAGTGCATCATATGGTAGTTTACCGGTCTCTCAAAAACCCCTTTTATAAAGAGAGAGGAATCATAAGCCCTGAAGCATGGGACGCCATACAAAAAGTTAAAATTGGTTCAAAGGAGCTTATGAAGAGACTTCAAGAGAGATATGTTCAAAAAATAAAGGAGGAAAACAAAGCGAAAATTCTGCTATATCTCAAAAGTGCTGGTCCATCAACGCTTATGGAAATTCAAAAGGCTGTCAACCTCTCAAAAACTTGTGTGGCAGACCACTTAAAGAAACTTAAAAAACTGGGACTTGCAGACAAAGAATCAAAACGTAAAGGACGATGGTATCTAACACCCAATATTTCAAAATCTCAGTTTTAGCCCCTTATTTATCAGCTGTGAACTTTCTCAGCTACTAAGTTCAGCTTCTCAGCATAATCCAAGAAGGCTATGCGCATTGTTTCGCTTTCGCTCTGCCCAAGCTTAAAGCATATTTTATCAAGCAACCCTTTTTGTTGCTTGCTCAAAACAACCCGGACAATATGCCTCTTCGCCACTCCTCAACCATCCAACAACATAAAAACTCGAAACTCCTTTAAAATTTTAATGTTCCGTTTGTCGGCCTTTAAAAAAGATTATCAATGGGAAATCTTCCGGCATGTCCACCAGACAAGATTGGCCACTGAAATAAGGGTGTGCTTGTTTTATTGCCCAAAAATAGGCGAAAAAACAACATTTTCCAAAGTTTTATCGCTTTGAAAACCAAAATAAAACCTCCTAAAACGTGCTTTCGATGCGCGCGACAAGCTTCAAGACCGTATTACTGAAACATGTTTTTAAAACGCTCACATAGACAAGTATAGAGGCGAGAACATTTCAAGGGTTTCAAGACTACTTTTTATTGCGTTCACTATTTGTTTTTTGCTTTTTAAAAATGAAAATCACTGCTGAAATAATTGCAATGGCAATTATCGCTACTACTGGAAGCCATCTAATCACATTCTGAAAGTTGTTTGGCTTTCCAAGATCAATGTGCATATGCGCATATTGTGAGGCGTTTACGAGCACATTTGGAGTGAAACCCTCGCCTGGCCATAAATCGTATAGGTCTGGGATAGCTGTGCCGTTTTCAAGATAGTAGCCTTGCCTGTAGCCTTGCCTGTAAAACTCGAGTGCAAAACCCATTGTTTTAGCTTCGCCTGTTTTTATATGGAGGCCATCAGCAAGTGTGTTGTTGGAGTTGAGGGGAAAACAAAACTCAAAGGTTTCATCAAGATTAGTATACTCTCCATGCCCAAAAACATCAGCATTTCCGCCAGCATTTTCGTCTGGTGACCAAAGAACAGGTTCGTTAACTTCCGGTCGCCTTTCACGCCAACACTTTATGGTGTCAGGAACCTCCATAGGTTTCCAAAAAAAGTCTTCATTTATGGAATCCGTCCCAAATATTCGACCGTGATACATTACAAGAAAATTTAGTAGTCCTTTGGCATCTTCTGGCGAAGCAAGTTTTCCGTCGTTGTCAACATCAAAGTATATAAAAAATCCGTCTGGGCGGGTCACTTTATCTGGAACCGAAAAGGGGTTTGGTCCCACATTAAATATAATCGCGCCGACGAAAAAGTGAGTGCCGTTATGACCAAGATACACGTTTGCTCTATGGCTTTCACCGTTTGCAAATGTGAAATTAAAATCTAGAAAGGTGGCATTCATCCACTCTAAATCCTCAATCTTACCGTCCAAAACGGGAGCTTTCACCCTTTGAATCTCAATAACATCTAAAGAAGATGACACTTTAATAACTATGCAAACATTTCCAATCATAAGAGACAAGCAACATAGAATGGACAACAACCTTCCAGCACTCAAATAACCCGTCACCACTACAAGATAAGATGCTCTTTATTATTTATTTATATTTTAACACCATATTTTGTTCAGACACATTACTATGACACAATAGAGCGCAATAAAGCCTATGCATGTTGATCTCGCCATTACACCAGAATCGAGACGTAAAATGCTATCGATTAAAAACTCCCGATCTCCCCTTTCTCTTCTAATTTTCATGCCTACATGCACCTCACGCAAAAATGTTTCTATTAGTGTCTCCTAAGAGAACATAGGATATTCATTAAAATGGATATTGCTATAGATGTTAATGTCATTGTAGTTAGTGATGAGGTGAAGGAGGTTATTTGGGGGAACTGCTTTTATTAGAAGCTTCCTTCCGAAAGCAGTGCTCCGGAGCCGAGATGCAGTCTACAAAATTGAGTCTCCTAACAGCTTAATGAAAGAACTGTGAATACGCGGTTTAAAGATGTCATTGGCCTCGAAAATTTTTGAAGTTGGGGCAATATTATTTTATTCCTTATTCTTTGATTTGTGTGGAGGCTCTGTTTGAGCTACGATGTTGATTTGGAGGATTGGCGTTGGAGGCTGGTTGCGTTGGAGCTTGGAAGCAGTGTGGGCAAAGAGATTCTTGCGCTTTTACAGGGAAAGGCCTTATCCGCTACTGAAATTTCGAAGACGCTTAAAGTTCCCTTAACGACCGTCTTATATCATCTCTCAAGGTTGGAGTTTCTTGGACTTGTTGATACCGACATAAAATTTTCCGGTAAAGAGTCAAGATGGACGAAATATTACAGAGCCTCCTGCTCAAAAATTACCTTTAAAATAGGAGGTGAATGAATGTGAGTGAAGAAAAGAGGGAAGAGGGAATAATAAGAAACGCAGGGGTCTTGGACCTAAAAAATGCTACGGAAGAGGAAATTGAACGCATTAGGGGGATAGAAAACGCCGGAGTAATAATTGTTCCAGAGAAATTCGTTGGGAGGATAAGCGCCAAAGCCAAAAACGCAGGGGTTATCGTCCCATATAAAGAGGGGTTAAGACTCTATTCAGGGAAGTCAACAATTAACGATGAAACACTCAAAGGCTTTGAAGAGCCTGCCAGTATACTGAATGCTGGCAAACTATTAATAGAAAAGAAAATTACGCCGGAGCTAATAATGCAGAAAATTAAGGAGATTAAAAATTATGGGAAAATAGTAGTTCCAAAGCATGCATTTGGCGCCATAATGTCCAAAATCACAGAAAACCACGGAAAAATCGAACTGCTTGAAGAATATGTTCAAGGAAAAATAAAAGAGCTGCAAAAGGAAATAGAAGAACTACAAAAAATGGCCGAAGGATGACACTGTTAAAGCACATTCCCTCTTTTTTACAATAACTTAAATGCAGCTAATCCAATTGTAAAACGAAGCTCATCTTCCTTTTTTAGTAGAACGGAGAGTTTTTGCCTACTCATGGCTCACATTGTGAGAGTATCAAAAGTAATATTGGTCCAAGTTACCCTTCCAGTTTTCATACTTATTTTGTGAAAGTATCTTTACGCGGCAGATTGGCTTGGCTATTATCTCTCTGACCTCGAAATCCTTGAAGAAGTTCATGCTGTAAGCTGTTTTTACAACAAGGGCTGTGTCTAAACCCTTGTATGTTCCTGCGCATGAGACGACCTCGGCTTCAGGGTCGACCTCACCAGCGTCCGTTGCCATAATAGCAGCTTCGATGGCTATCTTTACACCAGCTCCAAAAATCTCTAAGGTTTTATCAATTATGCTTTCTGGTGTTGGAAAGTCCCAGTTGATCCAGCGTGATGGAGGCGCAAGGGGCAGCGTTCCTTGAACAATTTTAACGCCATTCTCCTCCAGCCTTTTTAGCGTTTCTGCATATTCTTTCCGCTTCAAGCCGATGAGTATGTCGCCCTTAGGTCCCCATGTTTTGGCAGGATAATGTGTCACAACAATCAACTTAATCTTCGTCCCACTGAAAATGTTGAGCGCTTTAAGGGCGCTCCTCCCCGTCTCCGAAGCTATAATAACCTTATTGATCCCAGATTCTTCGCATCGTATTTTTGCTGCATGCAGAACTTTATCCGTGTTGACCTCACCGCAATATTGGAAATAAATAATTTTCCTTTCAATATCACTATCCATCCTTGCCACCTTTTTAGAATATGTATTATGCTTAAAAAGTATTAACCTTAACAAAAATCTGTATCGACTTTAAAAGGATAAAATAACATAGGCGCACGCATAAAACCGTCTCAACAGAGATGAAGCATTAATGCCTCGCATTCTTTTATGTTTCTTAACAGAACGTCACAGAAGCTTAAGATGTAGTCTGGTTTTTATAGGCTGATTTTATATGCTGCGTGCATGGCTAATGTGAATGTTATCGTGGATAATGTTACCAGGAGGAAGGGTGCATAGAGGATGGTTGTGCTGGTTATGCCGAATAGCCCGTATCTCGTCATGTCAGCTGCATATGTTAGTGGGTTTATTAATGCGATATATTTGAGCGGCTCAGGCATGGCCTCTAATGGATAGAAAATGGAGCTTACGAATGTCAGTGGAGGGAGAATCGAGTTAAACACGATGTTTAAAGTTTGGTCAGTTTTGACATATGCCGAGATTAGTAAGGATAGGGATCCGAAGAAGAGTGAGGCGAAAATCAACGAGAACAGCGTGTAGATTATTCCTTTAAATGTGGGAGTTAATCCGATGAGTAGTGGTGAAGCTATAAGAATGACGATGGAGGATCCGAAAGACCCTGCAATATAACTGACAGGATTTTGCTTAAGAAGTATTCCCATCGCCTAAAGGGACCTGCAAGTATCTGTTCAAACATTCCCATCTTCTTGTCGAAGAAAACCATTGCACCCGCATAGCTTGCACTTAACATGAGTTGGCCGAACACCACGCCTATCGCAAGGTATTGCACATAGCTTACCCTCGCCCCGCCTATTGTCACCCCTCGTATAATGTTGGCGAAAGTTAACCCCATGATAAAGATGTAAACTATTGGCATGACAAGCTGGGAGGCAAGCAAATGCCATGAAAGGCCAACACTGCCCTTAAGGTCGCGTATAAGAAGCCTAACCAGCCTATTCAGGTCGCGATTCCCTCCGCCTAACCGCCCTTATAAACACGTCTTCAAGGCTTGGCTCCTTAACACGCAACTCCGTAACATGGTATCCCTCCTTAGAAAGGAGGCTGAGTATTTCGGGAGTTTTGGAATATGGATCAACAACTGCCAGCCTGATAGACTTTAAATCAGTAGGCTGAACTTCCTTAACCCCATGAATAGATTCCAGTAATTTCACTATTTCTCCATCCTCCTCCTGAACAACAAGCTCTAAAATTGTTTCAACGCCGAATCTTTCCTTTAATTCCTCAGTGGTGCCACATGCCAAAATCTTCCCCTTGTCTATTATTGCTATCCTATCGCATAGATATTCGGCTTCACTCATTATGTGGGTCGTGAAAAATACTGTTAACCCCTCCCCTTTCGCCTTTTCCCGTATGAAATCTAAAAGCGTCCGCTTAACAATGGGGTCCAAACCAACAGTAGGTTCGTCTAAAAACAGCAACTCCATGTCATGCATAAACTCCCTTGCAACCTGTAAACGCTTTCTCTGACCTAACGAAAGCTCAAGGGCCTTCCTTTCCATGACATCCCTCAAACCGAAAATCTCAGCCAGAAAATCAGCTCTCCTCCTCCTTTCTTGCCTGTCAACTCCCCATAGAAGTCCATAAACTTCAAGATTTTCCCGAGCCGTCATGAAAAGTTCAAGGCTTAACTGTTGCTGAACATAACCAATCCTACACCTAATATCCACGGGGTTCTTAACCACATTAAATCCCAAAACAAAAGCCTCCCCACCAGATGGCGGAAGCAAGGTTGTAAGAATTCTGACCGTAGTAGTTTTGCCAGCACCATTAGGCCCAATAAAACCAAAAACCTCCCCCCTAAACACTTCAAAGGAAACACTATCCAAAGCCCTTACATCACCATAATCCTTAACAAGATCCCGAACAGAAATAACCATATTTCTGCTCAACCTTCACCCCACAAAAAATAATCTGCTTTCAGAAAGCTGTTTTTATTTAAAGAACTTATTCTCACAAATGACAAACCAGCTTGCATATATACGACACCATGCCCAAAACAATTACAGCTCTGAAAAATAATTATGTTTTTCCTTAAAATGTTCAACTCCGTTGCACATGAGGAAACCATAAATATTCAAAATAAGATTTTGCTTGTCGCGCGAGAATTAAAAAATTCTAATCCAAGCCATTAGCAGTTTTCAACACACTCCCAAAAGCATTGATAATATTATCTGCAACTATGTCTTCTATTAGTCATCGTTAACGGAAAATCATTCTGAAGGTTTAAGTGTACGCAAGGTAAACCCAAGACCTAAGTAACATCAAAAAGATTGAAGGAGAAAAAAGACTTCAAGACTGGGAAGACTTACAAAATCTTTTTCTCTTTTTTCTAAACACAAACTGCTAATATATCTCGAATTTTTATAAACATAAACGTGAAACCATGGCTAAAATATTCATGATGAAACTTGACAAAATACAACCAACCCAACTCTTCATCAGTTCAGAAAAGCTATCCGAAGTAATGAAAACCTTTAACCCAAAAAACCCAGAATCAATGGAGCCTATACCAGTAAAGAAACTTGGAAACGAAATCATCTTCGTAGATGGACATACAAGAGCCGTTGCCGCATTCTTACACGGCTTTTCTCAAGTCCCAGTTTATTGGGAAAACGAAGAACTTGACTGGGATGCCTACAAAATATGCGTTAAATGGTGTAAGAAAGAAAAGATTCGCACAATAGCTGACCTCAAAACCAGAATTGTATCTCAAAAGGATTATGAAATCTTATGGTACAAACGCTGTGAAAAAATGCAAAAGAACCTGGAACTAAGAAGGAAGAAATGTAAATGTTTATCGAAATCGTAAAAAGTACAAAAACAGAAAACCCGTGCTCATCTAATTGCGTGAATATAAAGGAGATGCTTTTGCATTTTCTATTAATCGCTGCTAAATAACGCTGTTCCCTTATTGTGGCGGTGTTAGCCATGGCTCTGCTTGCTCTTTATAGGTTTGGCGCCAGCTTTCTCGGCTTTTGTTTATGTAGGCGCCTTGTTGTTCGGGCAGTGCATGTCCCCATCCAATATTCTATGTATAGCGATCAACTTTATGATCGCTTAAAAAGGACCGGAATGCAGCCCTAAGAGAGTGTAGCTGTTTTGCGGAAGTAGGCATGCACAACCTCCGAGGGCACAGCGTATCCTCTTCAAATTCCGATTAGCTAAATAATCCTTAAGTAGTTTAAAGGACCGGTTGTTCTTAATACCAACCACTGGTATTTTTGAGTTGAAATACCAACTACTTGTATTGCTTCCATGGTGCGCAGTCCAAAAATGTTGTGAACGATACGCCTTTTTTCGTATTAAACTTAGGCATAAGAGCGTAATACCTTTTTCAAACTCTTCCTTAACATCAACCATCTTAATGCCAAAAGGTGTGGAACGCCTAATCCGCTCGAGTAAAATTCTTAAAAGTCGCTAAAACCCGACCATGAACATTGCGCGCTCCAGGCTTCAAAAAAGAAAGAAACTCCGAAACCTCAGAATCAAACTTAAAAAGCACGAGAAACACCTATACAATGGAAAACAGAAAAAGAGGGGGGGATTTGCGGGAGATTTCGCCATGCTAAGGCGGGTTCAAATCCCACCCCCCGCACTAACAGAATGTCCATAATTTACTAGTTCCGTGGCAAAATACAATAGTGTCGGTTAAACAATGGATGAGACGACAAGGCGTATAGCCAGACAGCGAATTCAAACCCTTTTTACTTTAGCTAGGGAAACTTATCATGATGATCCACTTCTGGCTCAGCGCTACGTTGATATAGCCCGTAGAATAGCCATGGCTGCTAAAATTCGTCTTCCAACAGAGTATAGGCGCATGGTTTGCCGCCACTGCAAAAGCTTTATCTTGCCCGGTGTTAGCTGTCGTGTCCGCATAAAACAGCGGAGAGAAACCCACGTGGTTATTACATGCCTAAAATGTGGGAAGCACATGCGCATACCCCTTAAAAGGAAGAAGAGGAATGAGTGAGCTTACCCCTAGAATGAAACGCCGCATAAAAAGCGAGTTCGGTGAAGAAAAACCCACCATTTGGATCGGGAAAAAGCAGATTTCCAACGAGCTTATAAAAGAGGTTGAAAAGCAACTTGAGAAAAGGGAAATCGTTAAAATCAAAATTTTGAAAAGTGCCCTACAAGAGACAAAAGCCAGCGAAATAGCAACAGCAATTTCTAAACAGACTGAAGCAGACCTTGTGGAGGTTAGGGGACACACTTTTATCCTTTACAAACGAGGCAGAAAAACGTCAAAAACGTGAAAGCCTTTATATTGGGCTTGGTGAATTACTGAAGGAAAACAGCGGGGAAAGATTGGAATTGCCAACTCCGAATGATGTGCCAGCACCAGAATTCATACAAAAACTAGCCAATTATCTAAAGGAAAATGTTGACGAGATAACACCTCCGGCATGGGCGAGCATAGTTAAAACGGGTGCCCACACGCAGAGACCGCCGGAAAATCCGGATTGGTGGTATGTAAGATGCGCCTCGCTGCTGCGTAAAATATACATTCATGGACCAATAGGGATAGAGCGCCTTCGCGCAGAATATGGTGGTAGAAAAGACTTCGGCGTTAGACCAGAACACGCCGTTAAGGCGGGTGGAGCAATAATAAGAAAGGCTTTGCAGCAGCTTGAAAACGCTGGGCTTGTGGAAAAGTTTCAGAATAAGGGAAGGCGGATAACAAAGGAAGGGAGAAAACTTCTGGAGGACATAGCTGAAGAGGTAAAGAAGGACTTATTGAAGGAAATTCCAGAGCTAGAAAAGTACCAGAAGAGTGATTAAAGATGTCGGATGAAGAGCTTGAGGAACTTCGCCAGAAAAAACTTTTGGCACTGCAGAGAAGAATAGCCGAGGAACAACGAAGAGCCCAAATGGAACAGCAGCTTGAAATGCAAAAACAAGCCATTTTAAAAACCATCCTAACGCCGGAAGCGAGGCAAAGGCTGGCAAACCTTAAACTTGTTAAGCCAGAGTTTACGGCGCAGCTGGAGCTTCAGCTAATCCAACTAGCCCAGATGGGAAAGTTGCCGGTGCCCTTAACCGACGAGCAACTTAAACAAATACTAATTCAACTGCAAACCCAAAAGCGGGAAATAAAGATAAGAAGGGTTTAGTATGGCTAGATTCAAACCAACAGCAAAAAAGAGGAGACTCGCAAAAGCGGGAAAGCAGAGAAAAGCTGTTCCAACATGGGTTATAGCAAAAACTGCTGGGAAATTCAGAACTCATCCTAAAAGGAGGCATTGGAGAACCAGGAAAATAAAGGCTTAAAGGGTGAAGTATCATGAAGGCGGAAGATGTCGAAGAAAAAACCGAACAGAAAAGAGAAGAAATTGTTGGAGAAGCAAAAGAAGAAAAGACTGCAGAGGAATCTCTCGAGGAAAAGTTGGAAGAAGCTGAAAAACCAATGGAAGAGGAGGAAACTGCTGAAGAAATAAAAGAAGAGGAAGTTAAGCCTCCAAAAGCGGAGATTGAGGAAGAAATTGTTGAAGAAAGGTTTTACACGATACCTTTAGGTAAGGCTTGGCTTATGCCCCCGAATAAGAGGGCGCCAAAAGCCATTAGGATAATACGGGATTTTATTAAGAGACACATGAGGTTGGAAGCCAGAAAAGAAGGTGAAGAAGAGGAAGAAGCCGAGCCTAAAAGGCTTATTATAAGTAATGAGGTAAACGAGAAAGTTTGGAGTAGGGGCATAGAAAAGCCTCCGCGGAAAATACGTGTTAGAGTCGCCAGAGACAAGGATGGAAACGTTACTGTTTATTTGGCTGAAGGAGACTGAGCTTGGCAATTTACCTTACAAGCCTCTTTGGAAGTGCAAGCATAGGAGTATATTCACTAGCCACCGAGAAAATGCTCATAATACCAAAGTTTGTTCCCATAAAAAAAGCTGAAAGGATTGAAAATTGGCTTAAGGTTAAGCTTATACACACAACTATAGGCGGCTCAATCCTAGTTGGCGCCCTAGCATGTGCAAACTCAAATGGAATTCTACTTCCCCACCTTGTAAGAGACGACGAAATCGAGGCAATAAAGGCTGTATTTGATGGAAACATAACTGTGATGAAAACCAAGAAAACCGCGTATGGAAACATGGTTTTGGCAAACGATTACGGGGCAATCGTTGATCCAAGACTTAAAGCATCTGAAATTAGAAAAATTTCAGACACCTTGGGTGTTGAGGCTGTTCCTGGAGAAATAGCCCAACTTCCATATGTGGGCTCCTTGGCGGTTGCAACCAGCAAGGGAGTTTTGGCACATCCCCTTCTAACAGAAGATGAACGTAAACTTTTGGAAGACGTCCTCAAAGTGCCAGTGGATGTCGGCACAATCAACTGCGGCATACCATACGTTGGAACGGGGCTTATAGCCAACAGTCACGCCGCTGTTGCTGGCTCGCTGACAACCGGTCCAGAAATGTTTATAATTGGACACGCCTTGGGTGTAGTAAAGGAAGATGTGTGAAGTGAAAGTTTTCAGAGTCACGGGAGAAATCAGAAAACCAAACCTGAAAACTCACTTCAGAAAAGAGGTTATAGCAGTTAAACCAGAACACGCCATAGAAAAAGTCTACACAGAATTGGGCAGCAAACACCGTGTTAAACGTTTCCACATTAAAATAAGCCACGTAGAAGAACTCTCACCGCAAGAAATTGAGGACCCGTTGATAAGAAAGATGGTTATTGGAGAAGGAGAAGTTGGCGGCAAAAGCTGAAGAAGAGCTTAGAAGATTAAGCGTTGAAATGCGCATCTGGGAACAGACAGCTGAGGCCCTACAATCACGAATAAGCATGGTGAACGCCGTGATAACAGACCTAACCTATGCAAACATGACTTTAGAGGGTTTAGAAAAGCAGAAGGAAAACGCGGAGCTCCTAGTTCCAATAGGGGGAAACTCCTACATAAAGGCGAGACTTGAAGACCCAGACAAAGTGACTGTTGGAATCGGTGCAGGAGTTTCAGTGGAAAAGACTTTACAAGAAGCTAAGGAGATAATCAGAAAAAGGCTTGATGACCTAGAGAAAAGCAGAGCCTCCCTTCAACAGCAGTTTTCACAGGTTATTGATAGAATTAATGAAAATAGGGAACGATTTGAGGAGTTGGCAGCTCAATTAAGGAAGGAGACACCTTCCAAGAATGTTTGAGAGGCTAAAGTCTGGCTTAAGCAGCCTAATAAGCAAGATTACAACAACAGAGCTTAAGCCGGAAAATCTACACCCAATACTTTCAGAGTTTAAGCTAAACCTAATAGAGAATGATGTTGCCGTTCCAGTTGCGGAACGTATATGCGAAGAAATGGAAAAACGTCTAAACGGCGTTCAAGTTAAAAGACTTGAAGACAAAAAGAAGATTGTAGAACAACACCTACGCGAAATACTTTTGGAGGTCATGCTCACAAATAGCAAGATAGACCTGTTTAAGGCAATTGAGGAAAAAAGAAAGAAAAAGGAGCCCTTCGTTATAGTTTTTGTTGGAATCAATGGTACTGGAAAAACAACAACCATAGCCAAGGTTGCTAAACTCCTAAACAGTAGAGGCTATACTGTTGTGCTCGCATGCAGCGACACTTATCGAGCAGGATCAATTGAGCAACTGGAAACTCATGCCAAACGTCTAGGCATACGGATGATAAAGCACAAGTACGGGGCAGATCCGGCAGCAGTAGCCTATGACGCGATAAATCATGCAAAGGCCCATGGAATTCACGCTGTTCTTATAGATACCGCTGGAAGAATGCAGACAAATAGAAACCTTATGAGTGAACTTGCAAAAATCAAGCGTGTGGTAAACCCCGACTTGACGATTTTAACTGTTGATTCTTTAACCGGGAACGACGCTGTAATGCAGGCAGAAGAATTTCATAAAAGCGTCGGTATAGACGCAACAATACTAACGAAGGTGGATGCTGACATTAAAGGCGGCTCGGCTCTAAGCGTAACGTACGTCACGCAAAAACCCATATTGTTTGTTGGAACCGGTCAAAAATATGACGATTTAGAAGAGTTTCAACCTGAAAAATTTGTTGACATGATACTGAAATAAACGGTTATTTCTGCTTGTTTACTGTGAAACGCAATCTCTTAAAAACTTCTTCAAACCCCAATCTTTTAAACAAATTTAAGGATGGCACATTATTAGAGTAAACATCAGCTTCAACGCATTCCACGCCCTTGTTAATGAACCATTCAAGCATAGCTTTAACCAAGGCCATTCCAATACCCCGTCTTCTATAAGATTTTTCAACGAAGCAGTCGCAAATATAGCCTCTCTTGCTCTTGTAAGCCCACGGCTGGCTAACCCATCCAAGCGAATAACCTACAATCTTCCCATCAACTTCGGCGACAAAAACAACTGTATTCTCGCCTTTAATATTTTTAAGAATCCAGCTTGGGCTTTGGAATTCGCTGGGCAAAGGCGAAATCATAGAGTCCATAGCACTTTCGTCCCTTCCAAGCTTCTTCGAAAGCCTAACAATCTCCCCTAAATCCTTTTCATCAGCGTGTCGAATCCTCACATTCACAAGAGTAGTGCCTGACTGTTTCACTTTGCTAAGCGGCACAAAACCTCCCTTCCAAAACAGGCTAACGAGACACACCACCAACTACATCTAATTTCTTAAGAATTTCATGGCGCAGTTCTGGATGGGTTAAATCCTCATTAGGATCGATAAACTTAATCCGCAATTTTTTGTCCGCACTGGCTGGCAGTTTTGCCGTGCCAAGCACTTCAAACCTGAATAGGGCGGATTTATACCAGTTGATTCCAGGATTTTTGTCCACTTTAAAGCCTAAATCGTAAGCGAATTCCTCGTAGTCTGCAGTGCCATAATCCATTGGATAAACGGAGAAGCCTTGAATAACATCTGTGATGACGCAGTTCATGTTGGCAAGCAGTTTCTGAACAGCCAACCACTTTTTCAGTGAAGCCTCGTAGTGAGTTAAGCCGAAATATCCAACACCGTTCCCTTTAAGGCATGAAACGCCTCTCACAATGAAAACCCTCAAGCCAGAAACTGTTTCGAGCGGCTCCGAGGAAAACACATCGAACCTTCCTCGAAGCTCCTTAGGTAGTGGCTCGGCCACATTGTAATTGACAAACTCTATGTTAAAGCCATAATCCTTGTTGACGCCACCTAGGAAATCGCCCAAACGTTTATCGATGTCCAGAACTGCGATGCGGGAAGGCAAACCAGTTAGGGCTAGGGCAACACTCAACAAGTCATCGTCACCTATCAAAACAATGTCTTTCCCATCCAAGTCCCCATAATAATGCATTAAGGCTGTCCGTGCGACCACATCCTGCTCAAGCATATAACCTTGGAAAAAGTCTAGAGATGGGCTTGGTCTCTTTTCAGCGATCCGTTTAAACTCTTCAAGAATTTCTCTGAATTTCGCTTCCGGAATTATTCGCTTGCCAAGACATGATGGGCAGACTTTAACTTCAAAGTCTAGGCTTCTTAAGTTAATTTTTGCTTTACCCTTCTCGGTTACATGAAAACCGCTCTCATCACCGGTTATAAGTCCTTCGCCATTAAGCCGCTTAAGCGCAACCACAAAATCTTTTAAGGGACTGTTGACTTTTTCGAGAAGCTCCCAGAAAGTTTTCCCCGAAGCTACGAGTTCACGGAGTATTTTGGCTTCCAGCCTATCCAAGGACATCCCTCCTTATAACACGTTTCTCGACACTTTTAGGCTGAAATTCCTCCACCAACAAATCAAAAGCTTTCAGGGCTGGCTCATCATCCCCGCATGTGAAAATATCTAAAGCCATATAACCATACTCCGGCCATGTATGAACGCTAAGGTGTGACTCGCTTAGGAGATAGATGGCGGAAACCCCATGGGGCTCAAATTGGTGGAAACTTGAAGAGACCGCGTGCAAACCAGATTTAGCAACTACCCTATCCAAAACCAACCGCAGATCTTCCACTCTTGAGATTTTCCGGGGATCCACACCCCGAAACTCGGCGATAATGTGGATGCCCATATCGAACACCCAACATTATCGTCGAACTTCGGAAGCATGTTCCACATATCGTCTTGAGGCAACTATGCATACGTTTTCTATCCTCTGAAATTTTCCCGAAAAATTTTCCTTTTATAAATTTTTTGCTGCCTAAAACTCAACACAAAAGATGCATAAACAAGGAAACAGCGTTGCTTTCAAATAACTCGCAAATCACCAAGGGTTAACTGGAATTGCATCAAATTTAGACGTACATTCCTTGAACTTTTGTAAATCCATTGGAATGAGATTCCAGCTGGTCGCCTTTAAATTTCCAGCCACACTAACCGCTATAGCTAGAACCTTCCGAGCAGCTTAAGAAGTATAGCCTTCGCCGAATAAAGGCGGTTCTCACTTTGCTCATAGATAATCGAGTTTGGGCTTTCTATCACGTCTTCGCTTATCTCGTAGCCTCTGTGAATCGGCATGTCATGCATAATGTAAGCGCTGCTTCCTCGCAGCAACTCCTTATTTATCTGGTAGGGCATCATAAGTTTGATGCGCTTTTCTTTTTCAGCGGCGAATTTTGGGTCTGTGAAAAACTCCATGTCAACCCAAGTGTCAGTGTAAACGAAGTCCGCATCTTTTATAGCTTCTTTAACATCCAACGTGGTCTCGTACAGTCCAGTTTTCCTAGCCTCCTCAAGAAGTTCATCATCCCTTGAAGGCTCATTGAATATCGGTGTTACAGTGGTTATTTTCACACCGGTTTTTGTGCAACCTTCAATAAGCGAATTGCAGACATTGTTATGAACCCCTATGTAGACAACTTTTAAGCCTTTAAGTTTGCCCTTCTTCTCCTTCATAGTCATTAAATCAGCTATTGCTTGACTTGGATGATATTTTTCATCGCAGCCGTTAATCACTGGAACCCTTGAGGCCTTAGCCATAACTTGCAAATCGGCGTTCCGCAATAGTCTCGCCATTATGCAGTCAACATTCCTCGAAAGGTATTGGGTTTCATCGTATATGTCGGCTATTGTAAAGTTTGTCGTTCTCCAATCAATGTAAAGCGCGTGACCCCCAAGCTGAGTCATAGCCACCTCAAAAGAGACTCTGGTTCGCGTTGAGGTTTTCTGGAATATCATGGCCAAGGATTTACCGTCCAAAGCCCTACGATACTTTTCAGAATTTCGTTTAACCTCAATAGCTTTATCGATAATCTCTAAAAGTTGTTGACCAGACAAATTCTTGAAGTTAATTAGGTGCATCCTTTCACTTTCCAGCTATTTAAACCTAAAGCTTCAACAGTTTCAAGCATTATAAGTTTTATGGAAACCTTTATCCCTAAAAGGGCACATTGCTATCGTGAACAAAATGATCTTAATAGTCGCATCAACGAAAGACCCGGCAAGCGAAAATATTGCAAGAAAAATTATAAGCAACCATCCATTCAGACAAGCTGGCGAAAAAGGGTACACCGCGGAGATTTCCGGCCAAAAAGTTAAACTTAGGATGTTAGACGAAGAGCTAGTTTATGCACAAGATATAGTCAAGCTTTATCCCACACTAGACCTAATCATTTTCATTTCAAGACATAGCAGTTTAAGCGGAACCCCCACGCTGTCAGTGCATACCCCCGGAAACCTTGGAGATGCAAATTTGGGTGGAATCCCAAGAAAAGTGTCCATTGCACCAGCGAACGCCATGAAAGCTGCATTAAGCACCATGTCAAGGCTTGTTGAAGAAAAAGATTTAAACTACAAAGTTTCCTATGAATGCACCCATCATGGTCCATCACTCGATGTGCCAGCAATGTTTGCCGAACTTGGGAGCACACCAAAAGAATGGGAAGATTTAGAAGCAGCAGAAGTTGTTGCACACGCCGCAATAAAAGCCGTTGAAAATTTCAGCCAACAAAAAAGCAGGGCGATACTCGGCATCGGAGGCCCGCATTATAACGAAAAATTCACCAAAATGGCTTTAGAAAGCGACATAGCGTTCGGGCATATGATACCAAAATACGCTATAGCCAAAATTGATGAGGTGATTCTGAGGCAATGCGTTGAAAGAACATTGGAAAAGGTTGAATTTGCGATTTTAGACTGGAAAGGAATAAAGGGCGAAGATAAACCAAACATTGTTAACATGCTTAACACTATAAAGTTGGAATTCCAAAAAGTTTAACAACTCGCCCTCGGTTTACCATTATGTCTAGATAGAAAAGTTAATAGAAATGCTCATTTAGTTTTTAAATGTCCTAAATGTGGAAGGAAATATTGTTTGGAAATGTGTGCAGAAATGGCTGAACGAGATGGCACATGTTGGCAATGTGCAAGTGATTGGATTCCAGACAAATAGCTAAACTTTAAAAAGTCAAAAGACTTGAATCCGACTTAAAACTGATAAACAAAGTTAGTGAAGCGAGTAGGCTATGAGTCGTATATCGAGGATGGGAACACATGTCGATTTAACCATAATGGGCATTCCAGAAGATTTACTGCATGAATTCTGCGATGCGCGCGCAACTCTTTTCTCCAACTTCAACCACCAAAGTTTTCACCTTAAAACTTCAACCGTTAAGGTTCAGCAATACCAGCAGTTGGTATTTTTAAGCGGAAGTACTAGTGGTTGGTATTGAAGGCCACATAATCAGACGAGCGCCTTCGCGTTCACAGCCCAAAAAGGCTCAGAAGCCTGGCGTTCATCATTTTAGTGGGGTTCATAAAAGATTAAACGCGTAGGGCTTCACGTTGCAGGAACAGAAAAAGGGGTGTGTGCTGGAGATTTCGCCAGAAATCTTATAAAATGCTTGTTTATCTTATCAAAGGCGCAGCTTGCTGGTTGGCAAAATGGGTTTAAGGTCCTTCCTATCGCAATGCGCCAGAACATTAAAACTGGCAGTGAAACCCGGAAAAAGCGAGCTTTGGCTATCAATAAAGATATGCTTTTTAGGCATAGGGGCCGTTGGACTCATAGGATTTATAATAGCAATGCTAACAAGACTAATCACATTCTAGTTAATGGAGCGGAGGAAAACATTGGAAAAACCATCCACAAAAATTTTTGCAGTAAGAACCACAACAGGCCAAGAGAGAAACGTGGCTAAACTTGTTGCAGCAAGAATAGAGATGAACAAAATACCAGTGAAAGCCATCCTTGTCCCGGACACTTTAAGAGGATACATTTTTATGGAGGCGGAAGGCCCCCACTTTGTTGAGCAAGCCATAGCCGGCATAAAACACGTTAGGTCAAGAGTCCCAGACTTCGTTAACTTCTCAGAGATAGAGAAGTATATTGTTAGGAAGCCCATAATAGAGGAGTTAAACGAGAACGATATTGTTGAGGTTACAGATGGACCCTTCAAGGGGATGCGGGCGAAAATCACACGTATAGACAGAACAAAGGAGGAAGTGACGCTGGAACTACTTGAAGCAACTTTCACCTTGCCCATAACGGTTCACTCAGACTACGTCAAACTTGTTGAGAAGGCAAAGGATAAAGGAGGCACATAGCATGAGCGAGAAAAAAGTTGTGGAATTGCTCGTGAGCGGGGGACAAGCAACCGCTGGTCCACCGTTAGGTCCGGCTTTGGGCCCCCTCGGCGTGAACGTTATGGCTGTGGTTAATAAGATAAATGAGCTCACAAAAGACTATGCTGGGATGAAAGTTCCCGTGAAAGTTACTGTTGACCCGGAAACCAAGACCTTTGAAGTTAGTGTTGGAACACCAACAACATCAGCCTTAATCGTTAGTGAACTGAAAATTGAGAAAGGCTCGGGAAATCCGAAGGCGCAGAAAGTTGGAAACCTGACGATGGAGCAGCTTATACGTATAGCAAAGATAAAACGCCCAGAACTACTTTCAAAAACGCTGAAGTCTTCGGTAAAAGAAATTTTGGGAACATGCGTCAGCATGGGCGTAACTGTTGAGGGTAAAGACCCAAAGGATGTTATGAGAGAAATCGATGAAGGGAAATATGACAAAATATTTGCTGAAAGCGAAGCCTAAAGGAACATTTTTATAATGGCTTTATAATCCATCAATGGCACGGAGTAAACAAAAATGCCGATAGAGCAGAAAACACTGCTGTCAGCTGTAAAAGAGGCGAAGGAAAGAGGTGGAAAAAGAAACTTCACTCAGTCAGTGGAGCTTATCCTAAATCTGCAAGACATCGACATGAAATCGCCGGAGGGAAGACTTCAAGAAAACGTTGAACTACCATTTCCGCCAGTGGAAAAAACAAACAAGATCTGCGTGATTGCCACAGGTGAACTTGCACTTAAGGCGAAAAGAGCTAACGCAGACCTGGTGCTGGACAGAGCTGAACTTGAGGGACTAGCAGGAAAAAAGAAGGAATTGCGAAAGCTGGCCAACGAATATGACTTCTTCATAGCTGAAGCCCCTTTAATGCCGCTGGTAGGCAAAGTTTTGGGTCCAGCCCTTGGGCCGAGAGGTAAAATGCCCATACCAGTTCCCCCCACAGCAGACATTGAAAGTTTGCTGAATAAATATCGAAGAACAGTTGTTGTTAGAATGCGTAATCAGCCCGTAATCCAATGTCGCGTTGGAACGGAAAACATGAAGGAGGAGGAGTTGGCGGAAAACATCCAAGCAGTTTTAAGGGTTGTTGAAGGAAAACTGAAGAGAGGTATGAAAAACATTAAATCAGTTTGCATAAAAACAACCATGGGCGCGCCAGTAAAAATTAAGCCATAAAGAGGGGAAGAGTCTGCCGTCTCAACAAGTTTTGAAAGAAAAAATCAGTGAAGTTGAAGAGATAACGAAAATTTTAAGGCAATATAAAGTGGTGGGCATAGCAAGTCTTCAAAAAGTTAGAGCCTCCCAGCTTCAAGAGTTTAAGAAAAAATTGGCGGCAGACGTTTACATGCGGGTCGTAAAAAACACTTTAATGAAAAGAGCCGTTGAAAACTGCAAAGAGAAACCAGGACTTGAAAGACTGGAGAAATATTTCACAGGTCCAAACGTTTTCCTCTTCACAAACCTAAACCCATTCAGATTGGCACTGCTTCTTGAGAAGGGGAAAGTTCGACTAACAGCAAAAGCCGGTGACATAGCATCCTTTGATGTTATAGTTCCCGCTGGAAATACTGGACAACCCCCCGGACCTATAATCAGCCAATTGAACGCTGTTGGCTTGCCCACGAGGATTGAGTCTGGAAGCGTTTGGATAACAAAGGACACTTTAGTGGCGCGGAAAGGCGAAGTGATTTCAGAAAGACTTGCAAGTGTCTTGTCAAAGCTTGGAATAAAACCGGTTGAAGCTGGCCTAATAATGAAAGTGGTGTATGACGAAGGCTTAATCATAGAGGGAGAACAGCTCAAAATAGATTTAGAGGAAACCAAGAAACAGTTTGAAACCGCCCACGCAGAAGCCTTCAAACTTTCAATAGGTGTGGCCTACCCAACAAAAGAAAACATACAAGTACTGATCCAAATTGCCCACCAAGAGGCATATGCCCTCTCATTAGGCGCAGCCATACCAACCAAGGAAACAATAAAAGACCTTATTAGAAAAGCTCACGCTGAAATGTTAAGCTTAAGTATGAGAGTTCCCAATTTGGAAGGGGAAACGCGGCAAGGTTAAAATAGTTTAAAGTAGAGGTGAAAATGGTATGGAATACATATACGCTGCAATGCTCCTCCACAAGGCTGGAAAACAAATAAACGAAGAAAACTTAACACAGGTTTTGACAGCTGCTGGAATAAATGTTGACGCCGTCAGAGTTAAGGCTTTAGTTGCTTCATTAGCTGAGGTCAACATAGACGAGGTTATAAAGTCGGCTCCAACAATGATGGCAGCACCAGCCGCCGCACCTGCAGCCGCAGCACCAGCAGCAGAGGCCAAACCCAAAGAGGAAGAGAAGAAAAAGAAAGAAGAAGAGGAAAAAGCCAGAGAAGAAGCAGCGCTTGAGGGGCTTGGGGCACTCTTCGGCTAGATGTATTCTCCTTTTTGCAACTTGTGAAAACTCTGCATTCAAAAGCCTAGTAATGAATATAAACAAATCCCAAATTATTGCTTAACATGAAACTTTGCAGTGCATGCCTATTAGGAATAAAATGCAGATATGACGGAAAAAGCGCCCGAAACAGAAAAGTTATCCTGTTGTTGAAGGCGGAAACCCTAATACCAGTTTGTCCAGAACAGCTTGGCGGCTTACCAACACCAAGAGAACCCGCAGAAATAAGAGGAGAAAGAGTATTCACAAGGTCTGGAAAAGATGTCACTGAAAACTTCGAACGCGGAGCAAAAGAAGTTTTGAAAATAGCAAAATTATATGGAATAAAGGAGGCTATAATGAAGCATGGAAGCCCATCATGCGGCAGCGGACGCATCTACGATGGAACGTTCTCAGGTAAAACAATAAAGGGTGATGGGATTACTACAGCCGTGTTAAAAGAAAACGGGATTAAAGTGATAACTGAAGAAGACCTATAGTTTTAGTTTAAGCTATAATTACGTTTACTTCTTTTTAGAAGCATGGAAAGCATGACAACCAGCCATCCACAAATAATCATCAGAGTTCCCGGAAAAGCGCTCAGTTTATAGGTTAATATTAATGCTTCAAAGATGAAGAAAGATGCTGCCATTGCAACCGCTGATAAAAATGCAAGTTTTTTCCCGTATTTCTTGTATGTTTGAACAGTTATAAGTCCGGCGAAGAAGAAGTCTCCCAAACCAAGCGACATGTAAAGTGTGCCCCAACTTGTTGTTATTGCCGGAATAGTAGGCAAGATAACAAGCACTGGAAGCCTTAAAGCAGAAACATGCGTCGCTGCTGAAACCATAGTGCGTGTCACAAGAACGAGAATTGTGTCCGCAGCTGTTAGAAGACCGGCAAAAAGTATGGTTGTTTTCCATGTGAAAAGAGCCCCCAGATAGAGGATTATTAGAATAGCGAAGACTATGCCGTACATGTCCAGCAGGTATGGAAACCAAATGTGGCTTCTACCGTAAAAAGCGTAAAGGATTATGAATAGGGCGGATGGTAGAACCGCCAAATACCATCGCCTCCCAACATTCGTTCTAACCTCCTCAAAGACTAAAACGACAAAGGAAAAGCCAAACAGACAGTAAAAGGCAACAGCTCCATAAGCAGACATACCTTCCAATACGCCCATGCTAAGGAGGCTTACAGTTGCTGCTAAAAAGCTGACTATAAAAAAGGCCGCACAGAAAAATTGGGCTTTAGTCTTTTGAAAATCTGAGAAAATGTAGGTGAATATGAATAGAAGAGATGAATAAGCAAACAAAAATATTGTCATAACAGCCATTTGCGGAACGAAGACCATAAGCGAAACAGCCACACTTATAGCAGCCACAAGCATAACCGCATCTTTGACGCCAAATTCCCTCTCTTCAAAGGTTGCCTTCAACTTTTTCTCGACTCTATCATTCAGAAATGTAGCTATAACGGTCACAACGAATAGCGTTAGAGGCATGGCAATGTCAAAGTACATAAACGCACATAAGTCGAACAGACATTTAAACCTTAAACCAAAAGGCGCAGTTAAAAACTGCCAAGGTGGCGATGAGAGCTTCTTCTGTTCGCACCGTTTCAGTCAGCTGACTTGGAATTGTGTTGACAACAAAATCTACAATTCGGTTTAGATTAAGCCCTTCTTGTTTTGCTATTTCATAAAGCCCTTTTGTCGGCGCCCCAAAAACTATCAATAAGTCCTTTGCGCTCTTCCATCTTTCAGCGATTTTCCCTTCAACCTCGGGAAAAAGGGCACCATATTTTGATGTGGCTATTTTAAGTTCGAACGGCCTACTCTGCACTAATTTTCCTAAGGAGTCTTCCCATATGGTCACTGTATAACCCCAATAGTGGGGAATCTCGTTGCGGTTTACAAGACTTGCCATAACATAATTGTTTACGCCATCAATTTTTACAGTCACCCGCCTTCCCAGCGGTAAATGCTTTCCCGGAATCAACGCGGGTTTGTCCACACCTACATTTACAAGCATGCCCTCCTTAACTCTCGCAATGGTGACACCTTCCCTAAAATCGCCAACTTTCAAGTCTACTGCCCTTTTGCCTAGGGGATGATGTGGTGTTCTTAAAGGTGGAAGAATACCGGCATAACGCAACTCAGGTCTTATTTTGAATAGTCTCTTTCGTAGGTATTGTGGAGTTTCCATATAACCTAATAATGTGGCAATAAAATCCATGTCGGCCCTTTGGTCGAGCTTAAGCTCGTCTTTGTATATAATTATTTCGTCAACTCCGAAAATGGCGGCAGTCCGCCCAATTAAACCTATTTTCGAGGTCTTTTCTCGCAGGTGTGGAGTGTCTGAAACGACAGATGCTGGAATGGCTATCGAGATTTTCTTTCCATGCAATCTTTACACCATTCACATTTTATTGGCGGTTTTACTTAAAAGCTAAAAGCACGGCAATCATAACTGATACCGGTGCAAAATGCCAAAAGCTTCAATTCTAGACGATATAAACGAGATTAAAAGGATAGACAAAAGCAGTATGCTTTCCTTCTGCGTTAACGCCGCAAAACATTATGAAAAGGCCGCTCAAATAGCTGAAAAGGCCACTGTCGATTATCCAAAACCTAAATCGATAATTGTGGCTGGCATGGGAGGCTCAGCCGTAGGCGGGGAACTCCTAAAAGATTGGGCACATGATACACTACCAGTTCCGGTAGAGGTTTGTAGAGAATATACGCTGCCAGCTTATGTTAACAAGGACGCCTTAACATTCATTGTGAGCTACTCTGGAGAAACTGAAGAAACGTTAAGCGTTTTCCTTGAAGCACTTAAGCGAAAAAGCATGGTGATTTGCATAGGCTCAGGAGGCACTTTACTAAATTTTGCAGAGAAAATAAACGTTTCAAACATTCGTGTTCCAGCAGGGATTCCGCCAAGGACAGCCTTCCCCTACCTTTTCATTCCCATGCTGATATGTTTGAGAAAAATCGGCTTAATCACAGAAGTTGAGCTTGAAATCCGCGAAGCCATCGCAACAATAAGGCAGATATGTGACGAGAACACGCCGGAAAAGCCCCTTGAAGAAAACCTCTCTAAAAAGCTTGCAACCAATATTTTCAGAACTGTTCCGGTTGTTTATGGCTTTGGATTTTACCGTTCCGTTGCCCAACGCTTCAAACAACAATTTAATGAGAATAGTAAGGTTCCCTCGAAATGGGAAACTTTCCCAGAGCTAAACCATAACGAAATTGTGGGATGGGAAGAAGCTGGAGAACTAGCGAACCACTTTTCAGTAGTAATTATAAGGGATAAGGCCGAACCGGAACAGATCAGATGCAGAATCGAGGCAGCGAAGGAACTGCTAAGCAATAAAGTTGCGAGAATCTACGAGGTCTGGAGTAGAGGCGAAGGAAAATTGGCTAAAATGCTGTCCACGATGCTAATTGGAGACTTTACAAGCGTTTATTTAGCGATTTTGCGAGGTGTTGACCCAACACCAGTTAAGACGATATCAACACTTAAGGATAAAATTGCCAAAACTGGTGTAAAACAAAAAATTGTCGACGAGCTGCAAAGCTTTGCAAGGAAATGCCATTAAGCCTAAAATCTTTGGGCAATAAACTCTTCAAACATTTTTTCAGCAATTTCCAACGATAGCAGCTGTGGAGGACGCTTAAAGGCATAAGCACATATGGGGAGTATGGCTCCCTTCAATTTTCGGTTTAATGCTATTTTAACAGCCCTTACGACATCTAAGAGCACAGAACCAGCGTTCGGCGCATCCACAGTTGATAAGCGCATGTCTATCTGCATAGGTGTTCCGCAGAAGTATAACCCTCGAATCCAAAAGTAGCTGTCACGTCTGTTCTGTAAAAAGTCAACATAGTCCGTTGAACCCGCAACAACTTCTGCCTCATAAGGCAGTGCCGCCTTAACCGTTTCTGTTTTAACTATTCGTTTTAATTCGCGTGTTCTTTCCAACGTGTCAAGGGATTCCGCTCCCCCACCAACGTCAAGCTGGTATGTTTCCGTTACACGAACACCATGCCTAGAAAGAAGCTGAAGCAACGTTTTATGCAGTGTTGTGGCACCTATTTGATCTACTAGGTCGTCGCCTACAAGGGGTAATTCAGCTTCTTCAAAACGCCTCGCCCACGCTGAATTGCTTGCTATAAAAACAGGTGTAGCGTTTACGAAGGCGCATCCGGCTTCTAAAGACTGACTTGCATACCATTCGGAAGCCTTAACAGCACCGCTAGGAAGCAGATTAAGCACAATTTCAGCGCCGCTTTCCTTCAACACATCTGCAACACTAACCTCTTTTGAATCGCTAACTTGAATCATTTGCTTTGTATATTCGCCAACGCCATCTAAAACCGGCCCTTTATGAACCAATATGCCAGATGGCGGCACATCCACGAGTTTAGGGGCACTATTAGGCTGTGTGAATATGGCCTCTGAAAGGTCTCTACCAACTTTTCTACTGTCAATGTCGAAAGCCGCGACAATTTGGATATCTTTAGGGTGAAAACCTCCCAGGGTTAGGTGCCGCAAACCTACGCATTCATCATCGCTATTGAAGTTCTTATAATAATGCAACCCTTGAATGAGGGCGGATGCACAGTTTCCAACACCAACTACAGCCACTTTTATGCTTGGCAAGTTTAAGCCACCATTTTGTTCCTTCATATTGCATACTGATTTATAAAGCTCTATGCCATCCATTACCAGTTAAGCGTGATAAAAATGAAGACATGGTTAGATGTTTCGGTTCTACGCTGCCCAAACTGTGGACGCCATTATGTTGAAGCTTCATGGTATGTCATAGAAATGGAGGCAGATATTCAATGCGGAGAGTGCGGAAAGGAATTCAACAGCAAAAAGAATGCTCTAGACAGAGTTCTCCTCGAATTTGAAATAAACGAAAATGGAAAACTCCAAAACGTGGAAATCTCCAAACATCTAAAAATAGGAAAAACTGAATAAACTGGCTGCCGCTTAAACATTTTAAGCATCACCACTTTGAGAAGCCTTAAAGATTCAATCTTAACACTTAAAAGGTGGCTGAGAACTTGGAAAATCAACCTTCAGACAAGTTCACCATAATTAATGAGTTAGCCCGTAGAAGAGGATTCTTTTGGCAGTCCTATGAGATATATGGAGGAGTAAGCGGTTTTGTTACATACGGTTTTTTGGGCGCAAAACTAAAGCAGAACATTGAAAATAAGCTTAGGGAAATATTCGTCAACAAGTTGGGAATCATGGAGATAGAGTCCCCAATCATCGCACCAAGCAAAGTTTTCGAAGCTTCAGGGCACGTTGAACATTTTAAAGAGCCCATGGTTGAATGCTCAAAATGTAAAAGACGGTTCCGCGCAGATCACCTACTCCAAGAAAAAGCCAAACTTTGCGAGTCAGACGTGGAAAAATTAAGCCTAAAAGAGCTAAAAGAAGCTATTGAAAAGTACAATGTACCTTGCCCAGAATGCGGAGGCACTTTTAGCGAACCAAAACACTTCCTAACAATGTTTAAGACCACTATCGGCCCCTACTCTGAAGCTGTTGGCTACGGTCGTCCAGAAGCTGCCCAAGGCATATTTGTAGAGTTTAGACGTTTATATGAAATGGCGCGGGAAAAACTGCCTTTCGGTGTTATGCAAATAGGGCATGCGTTAAGAAATGAAATTTCGCCGAGGCAAGGCTTGATAAGACTTAGGGAATTCACCATTATAGATATAGAGTTCTTCTTCGACCCAGAAGACCCGGAATGCTTTTTATTAAAAGATGTTAGCGACGAGACTTTAAGGCTTGTTCTTGCAGAAAGCAAGCTCCGCGGCTCAGAAGAAATAGTTGAAGTTACGGTTAAGGAGGCTCTTGAAAAGGGCTACATAAAAGTCCCTTGGCAAGCTGCTTTCATGGCTTTGGCAAAAAGGCTCCTAGTCGAATTGGGCGTTCCTGCCGAAAAACAGAGGTTTATTGAGAAACTTCCATGGGAGCGAGCACATTATTCTCTACAAAGCTTTGACCAAGAGGTTTACGTTGAGCGTTGGGGGTGGGTTGAAGTTTCCGGTCACGCTTACAGGTCGGATTACGATTTAAAGCAGCACATGCAATTTAGTGGAACTGACACAAGAGTTTTCAAAGAATACGAAAAGCCGATAGTTGTAGAGAAAACAGTTGTAAAACCCTTGATGGCAAAGCTTGGACCAACGTTTAAAGAAGAAGCACAAAAAGTTGCTGAAATGCTTTCGGAGGTCAACCCAGAAGAGGTTGAAGCATCATTTAAGGAGAAGGGCTATTTCACGCTTGGAAAACATAAAATTTTGCCGGAGTACGTGGAAATTGCAAAATGCAAGGTTGAGGAAAGAGGAAGACGCTTCATACCCCATGTTGTCGAGCCCAGTTTTGGGTCAGACAGACTTGTTTATGTGACGCTTGAATATGCCTATCGAGTAAAAGATGATAGGGTAATGCTAAGCTTTCCAAGGGACATAGCCCCAATACAAATTGGAGTTTACCCCCTTGTCAGCAGAGACGGCTTGCCAGAGAAAGCGTTGCAGGTTTATAGAATGCTGGTTGATGAGGGCTTCACTGTGGAATATGATGAGGTGGGTTCCATTGGAAGGCGATATGCAAGGGCAGATGAAGCGGGCACACCCTTGGGGATAACAATTGATTATGAAACCCTCAAAGATGACACCGTTACCATCCGAGACCGCGACACCTGGAGACAAGTTAGAAATCGCATAGATGTCTTACCAGAGCTTCTGCACAAATACTTCCACAAGAAAATAGATTTTGAAGATTTAGGCACACTTGTCAAGGAATAGTTTCGTTACCTTTTTTAATACTTCCATAATATTAATGCTAGAAAAATCTTGCCCAGTTTTGCGGCGGGAAGAAAATTGGTGCTTCCAGCAGAAACAGAGGAACGCGTTAAACGTAGAGCATTAAGCGTCTGCCAAGAACACTTAAGAAAAGTGCTTGACCTAACACGAAAGGTTCCACAGATGATCGACTGCTTCATAAAAAATGACAAGGTAAAGGCTAGACAAATTTACAATGAAATTAGAATGGGCGAAGAAGACGTTGACAACGCAAGACGCCTTGTCTCCCGTGAGCTTGCAGAAATAGGCGCCATACTTCTAAGCCGGGAAGACTTCTTAAGGTTCACAAACTTAGCGGGAGAAATCGCCGACTTCTCCGAGGGCATAGCCTTCCGCATTCTCGAAATAATGGAGCACAACTGGAATGTGCCAACAGACATAAAAAAGGACCTTTTGAAGCTTTCAGAAGCTTCATTAGAAACCGTGCTTAAACTTAGGGAGACAATGATGGTTTTGGCCTACGGTTCGGAGAAAGCCATGGAAAAAGCCAGTGAGGTTGAGTCGGCTGAACGTGTCGTTGACGAGCTTTATCGCACCCTCGAGATAAAATTGCTAAATAGTAAATTAGAAATCCCGGCGCTTATACTTCTGAGGGACATTTTGCAGCTCTTAGAGGACGCCGCAGATAAGGCTGAAGACGCCGCAGACGCCGCAAGAGTCTTATCCTTTATAATGTAATTGCAAAACAAGGAAGGAAAAAGCAATGCCAAGAAAAATACCAGTAGAGTTCATCGAAAACTTTCTAGTGGTTTGGAACCCAAGTGACGGATCTGAACTTTACAAAATGGGTTTTTATGGCAAACCCCTTGGAATGGCGAAACCAAAAATCCCAGAATTTAACGTTCCCCTAATACTTGACTTAATGGAGGGCCTATACTTAGCTGAAAAAGGAATAATAACAGTTTATGAAGGCTTTAAGAAAAGCAAAGTGAACCTAAAAAAACTAAGGCAGAAAGCCAGAACCTTGTATGAAGAATTTGACGAGAAATATGCGGTTTACCGTGACCTGCGAGAAAGCGGGATGATTGTCACGCCTGGAATAAAGTTTGGATGCGACTTCGCGGTTTACAAGTATGGACCCGGACTGGAACACGCGCCCTACATGGTTTCCGTTAAGAAAGCCGCAGCTGAGTTGACGGCTACCGAAATTGTGAAAGCCGGAAGACTGGCAACAACCGTGCGAAAAAGGTTCATAATCGCGGTGCCAGATTTGGAAAAAGGTAAGATGAGGTATTTAATATTCAAATGGTTTAAAGCTTAGCTACATTTTTCAGCATTTCCCTGAATTATTTGAAGAATCTCTTCCTCTAAGGTTAATCCTACCCTAGGATTTTCAACAATCCTCCCTTTTTCTGTCCCTTCTTTGCTAAAAATTAGGATTAACGGAATTTTGTCCACCTGAAATCTTTCAACCTCGGGTGGTGATGGCGGGATGCTCCATCTTCGGTTAGGGCTTAATGGGTCTTTTTTAAGCCCTCCAAAAATTCTAACCTCTAAGCCTGTGGACTCTGAGATTAATGCTAGAACTGGAATGTTTGCAGCGCAATCCTTGCACCATTCGGCTGAAAAAGCCACTATCACATAGTTGTTCGCAAAACTCTTTAGTTTGTTGATGGCTTTGACGTCCAGTTGATATGCTTTTTTCCGTTCTAGAAATCGTTGGCGGAATGGCCCGTTAATGTTCGCCAAATACTGGTTCACTGGTGATGCCTTCTTTCTGATTTCTTCCAAGTCGATTTTCATTTTTTACCCTGGCATTATTATTTGATTCACAAATTCGCCTCTAACGTATTGATGAGGGTATATTTTTGCCGCTTTCAAGATGCATCCTTCAGCGATTATCACATCGTCTGCTATGACCGATGTTTTGCTTATTTTCGTCGGTTTCCGTGCACTAGAAAGGATTGTCACGTGTCTACCTATTATGCTGTCTTTTATTTCAGCCTTCGTCTCTATTATGGCCCTGTCCATTATTGCGGAATTTTCTATTATAACGCCACTTTCTATTTTTGTATAGTTGTCGATGCAGGAGTTTGCAATGCGTACTCCATCACCTATTTTGCAATGTCTTCCAATCAAAACTGAGCCTTCAACCTCAATTTTTCCCTGTTTAATTTTCTTTATTATTTCCTTTCTCCGCCTTATAGATTCTGGACTTTCTCCTTGAACCCAAACCCTCGTTTTTTCGTCGATTCTTCCGCCAAAATCTGTAAGCGATGAGAAGCGGCCTTCAAGCATATCCTTCATGGCTTCTAAATAGCGTTCTGGAGTGCCAACATCATACCAGCTTCCCCTCAAAACGTAACCATATACAGGTCTGCCAGTCTCTATTACATAGGGAATGAAGTCATAGCCAAAGTCCAAGCGTTTTCGTTCTTTCATTAGCTTTTTAACGCCTTTTTCTTGGAAAATTTTCCTTATCTCCGGTGAAACCATATAGAGACCTGTGTTAGCCAAATTCGACGGTGCCTCCTTTGGAGTAGGCTTTTCAACAAACCTTCGGATTCTCATGTCTTTGTCCATGTCTGCTATTCCGTAGCCTTCAACATTTTCAACCTCACGCAGTGCTATTGTTATTACAGCTTCTTTTTCACGGTGAAACTCGATAAGCTCCTTTAAATTGACATCAAATATGTTGTCTCCTTGAACAGCGAAAACCGGGTCCCTCACATTGTAGTACTCTATGTTTATTCTCGCAGAGTCCGCGCTTCCCAAGTCATCCACGTTTGGCTGGTATTTGATGTGGACCCGCGGAGTTAAGCCATAACGGGATGAAAAGCCATAACCGGACTCGAAATAGTCATGTAAATCTCTATAATTTGTGTAGCCCTTAACACCAAAAATGAAGTTTCCTATTCCTTGGCGAGCTAGAGACAAAAGTGAGAATTCTATTAATGGTCTGTTCAGTAGGCGAATGCACGCCTTGCTTGTTTCAGCTGTTAAGGGTAAAAGCCTGGTGGCCTTACCCCCAACCGGGATTATTACCCTTAACCTTTCCGGATCATAGTTGTGGCGCAAAAGCTTCCACCAACTTTACAATGCATAATATGGTTAAGCGTATTAAACTTTCTAAAAGAAACGCGAATCTTATAACCAAAGCCAATTTATTTTAATGCAAAGGCTTGACTGACATGAACAAAATCGATGGCTTCGTCCGTCTAATGCGCCCCATAAACTGTTTTATGATGGGCTTCGCGGTGATCGTTGGGGCTGCAATTGCAAATTCAAGGACGTTAGCAGATTCGCTGAACAGCCTTATTTCCGGCTTTTTTACTGGCTTTCTGTTAACAGCGGCAGCCATGGCCATAAACGACTACTATGATAGGGAAATAGACGCAATAAACGAACCCTCTAGGCCTATTCCCAGCGGCATTGTAAAACCAAATGAGGCCCTGGTTTTCTCCTTTTCGCTCACAGCTTCGGGCTTGACAGCAGCAGCTCTAACATGCATTGTCACAGCGTGTATCTACTGTTTCGTAACAGCTCTAATTTTTTGGCTCATTTCAGTGGTATACGCTACTGTCGGCAAACGGACTGGGCTTTCGGGAAACTTTTTGGTCAGCGCATGTGTTTCAGCCCCATTTATTTACGGAAGCTTGGCAGTAACAGGCACCATTGCGATGAACATCTTGATTTTCGTCTTTATGGTTTTCCTCTCAAACACCGGGAGAGAAGTAACTAAAGGAATTGTAGATGTCGAGGGCGACAAAATGCGGAACGTTAAGACTATAGCTGTGCGTTTTGGACCGCGAAAAGCTACAATTGTAGCTACAATTTTTTATTTGGTTGCTGTGGCGTTGACACCATTACCCCCAATATTAAACCTTGTCAATTTTTGGTTTATCCCTTTAGTGACCATAACAGACGCTGGACTGGTATTGTCCTCAGTAATGCTTTTAATGGATTATTCACGAGAAAATGCTAGAAAAGTGAAAAACCAAATTTTGGCGTGGTTTCTTGTAGGGTTAATCGCCTTCATCGTGGGAAGTCTACATTAAGAATTACCCACTTATGGAGTTTTAACTGTTCTAAAAGTTGGTATTAATAAGTGGTCAAGCTATTACTTAATTTAGACTCATGAATTGCCGTGAAGTGCCTTAATTGAGCATTGAGGATGAAGACAAACTTGAGTATGCTCTTCGCGGGAAGGCTTGGAAAGTATATTGGCTTCTTCTATTGAAGAATGGCCGCCCGATGAGCGTGCGTGAAGTGCAAAAAGCATTACATTTTAGCAGCCCAAGCGTGGCGCAACATCATCTTGAACAATTAAAGGAAATGGGCCTAGTTCAGAAACAGGATGTGGGCGGTCACTATTACCTCGTTAGCGAGGTTAAAATTGGTGTGCTCCGCCACTTTGTAAAGTTGGGCAGACTACTCTTTCCAAGGTACCTGTTTTACGCCGTTTTTTCCACAACCTTCTACACGACTTACCTCATACTTTCAATGCCCAACTTTACACGAGAAAGCCTATTCCTCATAGTCTTTGGAGCCATCGTTTCGGCAATATTCTGGTATGAAACTATACGTGTTAGGATAAAATAAAAGAGAAACCACGTTTTATGCGGTGAAGCACATTGTTAAGAGAGGTAAAAAGGCAAGCAGTTACTTATGGACTAGGAGCTGTTCTCATCGCCTTGATACTTGGAGCATTATGCTACAACCTCGAAGTACATCCAACAGCAAAAAACCAGAACCAGCCTGTCCCACAACCATCTCCAGAACCAACTCCTCAGCCTTCACTGCAATCCCTAAAAACATTTTCTTCAAACCAGGAGCTCCTAAACTTCCTGCTAAAAAACACAAATATCCGAGGAACTTACCCGTTTTATGGACCCTTAGACGTCAACGTTTTGGCACGAACAACCGTTTATCTAGGGCCAACGCCCGTTAAGGAAGGCACATATTCAACCACAAATGTACAGGTGGCTGGTGCCGACGAAGCTGATATCGTAAAAACTGATGGTGAATACATCTATGTGATGGCAAATAACAAAGTCTACATTCTAAAAGCTTTCCCGCCAGAAAACGCCACTTTAATTTCGAAAATAACCTTTGAAAACAATACATATCCAGCTGGATTATTCATAAGCTCTGATAACAACAAGCTGGTAGTTTTAGGAAGCAAATACAAATTTTCACCATGGCCGTATTACTACTACAATTTTTACTACATCGATGTTAAGACGTTCATATACGTCTATGACATTGTGAACAAAAGCGACCCAGTCTTACTAAGAGAATTCACCATGAGTGGCAGCTACTCAACTCAAGAATGATTGGCGATTATGTTTATGCAGTTATCAGCCAACCAGTCTACATAATCTATGACACGGTTATTCTTCCGAAGGTCTATTTGAAGGATGGAATCAAAGAGATTGAAGCTACAAAAATATATTATTCAAACGTTTCTGAAGACTACTACACTTTCACAACGATCGTCGCTCTAAACGTGCTGAATGAAACTGAGGAGCCAAACACTTTAACTATAATGATGGGTGGAACAAGCAACCTATACGTTTCATTGAACAACATCTACGTAACATTCCAC
>Ga0315298_1001672_pt1 | contig 39802 bp, 32 predicted proteins | sample WHS_1_MG_FD_203077 | JGI IMG/M metagenome (GOLD analysis project Ga0315298, IMG submission 203077) | Extremophilic microbial mat communities from Washburn Hot Springs, YNP, Wyoming, USA - WHS_1_MG | ecosystem: Environmental > Aquatic > Thermal springs > Hot (42-90C) | place: USA: Wyoming... | reverse complement strand
CGGTGATGGGCTCGGGGTTGCGTCAGTCCCGCGTGCGGGGCACCCGCAGCCCCGCAATCACCCCCCAAGTGGTCTCCAGTGTCCGTCGGTAGTAGCCATTCCGGTAGTTCGTGTGCACCTGCGGATCTCGCTGGTGCGGCGCATATCCCAGCCGCTGCGTGAGTTCGGTCTCCATACTGCACTCCAGCAGCCGCTGCAGCATCGCCCGTCCCTGCCTGCCCATCTCCCCCCACACCAGGGACTCCAGATCATCGTCCGCCCAAGAGGTCTCATTGATAATCTGCCGAAGCGTAGTCAAGGGTTCTGTTCTCCTTTCGGTCGGTTGTTTGCTACTCCCAACCAATTGGCTGAGCAGAACCCCTCCTCTTTCTCGGCTTTACACACTAAACGGTACACTACCGAGGGCAACGGCGGCTTGACCGGCGGCCTGCCGGCTGCTATGCTCGTGTCACCTCACACTTGGGGAGCCCCGGAGTGAAGTAGGCAGCGAACGCACCTTTGTCGTCCCGACAGCCCACCCGATGCCAAGCGGCATCCGGGCGGCGGTGCGTTCCCCCGGCCTCAGGCGGCGCCCCTCCCCTGTTTCCCATCCTTGCGCCGCTCGCCGGGCGGGCCACCATGCAGGCCGTTTCTGCGAGGGTTTGCAGATGGTGATCTTCCGTGAGGTTACTTTCGGTTACGACGGCGCCCCCGAGCCCCTGTTCGTGCGGCTGAACGCCCACTTCCCGGCCGGCTGGACGGGGGTGGTGGGGGCGAACGGGGCGGGCAAGACCACCCTCCTGCGGCTGGCCGCCGGGGAACTGGCGCCGGTCCAGGGCCAGGTGCAGCGTGCCCCCGGGCTAGTGGTCTCCTGCCCCCAGCGCACTGACGATCCCCCACCCGACCTGGCCGACCTGCTGGCGGCCGTGGATGCGGAAGCCTGCCGGCTGCGGGGCATCTTGGGCATCGGTGGGGACTGGCCGGCGCGCTGGCCCACGCTGAGCCACGGCGAGCGCAAGCGCGCCCAGATCGCACTGGCGCTGTGGCGCCGGCCCCAGGTACTGTTGCTGGACGAGCCCACCAACCACATTGATCTCGACGCCCGCCGCATGCTCGGCCAGGCGCTACAGGGCTTCCGGGGGGTGGGGTTGCTGGTGAGCCACGACCGGGCCCTGCTCGACGGGCTGTGCATGCAGTGCCTGTTCCTGGCCCCGCCCCAGGCCGTGATGCGGCCGGGCGGGTACCGCGCGGGCGCGGCCCAGGCCCGGCGGGAGGCGGCGCGCGCCCAGGAGGAATGGCGCCTGGCCAAGGACAACCTGCAGCGCCTGCAGCGGGAGCAGGCCCGGCGCAAGGGTATCGCCCTGGGGTCCGACCGGCGGCGCTCCAAGCGGCACCTGGCCCGCGGGGATTCCGCCGGCCGGGCGGAGATAGACGCCGCCCGCATCTCCGGCGACGATGGCGACGCCGGCCGACTGATGAGCCAGATGGACGGGCGCGTGCGCAAGGCCCGGGAGGCGTTGGCGGGCGTGCAGATTCGCAAGGAGTATCGCCCCAACTTCTGGTTGCCGGGCTCCGTCTCCCCGCGGCCGGTGCTTTTCACCCTGCCCGCGGGCAGCCTCCCCCTGGGGGAGGGCCGCCGCCTATGCTTCCCCGAGCTGACCATGCGCCGGGACGACCGGGTGGCCCTCACCGGCGCCAACGGCGCGGGCAAGACCACGCTGGTGCGGCACCTGCTGGAGACGCTCACGCTTCCCCCGGGGAAGGTGCTCTACCTGCCGCAGGAGATCCCGGCCGAGCAGGGGCGGGCGGTGATGGCCGAGGTCAATGCCCTGCCCCCCGAGCCCCTGGGGCATGTAATGACCGCGGTGAGCGGGCTGGGCTCGCGGCCCGAGCGGCTGGTGGGCAGCCGGGAGGCCAGCCCGGGGGAGATCCGCAAAGTGCTGCTGGCCCTGGGCGCCGGCCGCCTGCCCTATCTGATCGTGATGGACGAGCCCACCAACCACCTGGACCTGCCCGCCATCGAGCTGCTGGAGCAGGCCCTGGAGGATTGCCCGTGCGGCCTACTCCTGGTCAGCCACGACGTGCGCTTCCTGGCACGGCTGGCCCGGGAGCGCTGGCACCTGGAGGCGACCGCCCCCGGTACCGTCGAGTTGCGGGTCACCCGGATGGAGGGGTGAGCGCGGGCGCAGCCGGCTGCCGGTTCCGCCGGGGCAGCACCAGCTTCACCGCCTCGAACCAGAACACGCTCGCCAGCCCGGCGGCTACCGCCAGCAGCAGCGCCGGCAGGCCGAGCGTGCGAAAGCCGAAGATGCGGGTCATGAAGGGCAGGTAGAGCGCCGCCGCCAGGAAGGCCACCGCCAGCGCCACCACCCACCACATCGCCCGGTTGGGTGAGCGCAGCGTGCCCAGGATGCTGCGCGACCAGGAGACGTTGGTCAGGATCAGCCCCAGGTTGGCCATGATCAGGGCCACGAAGGCCATCGCCCGCGCCCCCGCCGCCCCCAGGCCGAGGTGGGTGCCCACCAGGAACATGAGCAGGGTCACCACCAGCACCGCCAATCCCTGGGATAGGCTGAGCGCCACCGTATTCAGGTCGAAGATGGGCTCCTGGGGGCGGCGGGGCGGACGCTGCATGACATCGGGCTCCTCCGGCTCGGCCTCGAATACCGTGGAGGAGGCGGGATCAATAATGAGTTCCATGAATACAATGTGGACGGGAAAGAGGACCAGCGGCCACCCCACCAGCACCGGCACCAGGGAAAGCCCGGCGATGGGCACGTGTACCGCGAAGATGTAGGCCATCGCCTTGCGCAGGTTGTCGAAGATGCGCCTGCCCAGCCGGATGGCGGCCACGATGGAGGTGAAGTCGTCGTCCAGCACCACCAACCCGGCCGCCTCGCGGGCCACGTCGGTGCCCCGTCCCCCCATGGCGATGCCGATGTCGGCCGCCTTCAGCGCGGGGGCGTCGTTCACCCCGTCGCCCGTCATGGCCGTCACCTCGCCGTTGGCCCGCAGCGCCTGCACCAGGGCCAGCTTCTGCTGGGGCACCACCCGGGCGAAGACATTGACCGTGCGCACCCGGTCACGCAGCTCCGCCTCACCCATTTTCCCCAGTTCCTCGCCGGTGACCGCCTCATCGGGGTGCGCCAGCCCGATGGCAGCGGCAATGCTGCGCGCGGTGGCCGGGTAGTCTCCGGTGATCATCACCACCCGCAGGCCGGCCTGGTAACACTCCTGGATGGCCTGGGGCACCCCCGGTCGCACGGGGTCTATCAGCCCCACCAGTCCCACAAAGCGGAACTTGAAATCGTGCTGCTCCCGGGGCAGGGGATCGGTCGCATGGAAGTAGGCCCGCGCCACCCCCAGCACGCGTAGGCCGGCGGCAGCCATCTCCTCCACCTGCTCGGCCACCGCCTGCGCCTGCTCCGGGCGCAGATGGCACAGGTCAGCCACCGCCTCCGGCGCGCCCTTGGCCGCGATCACGTACTCGGTTCCGGCAGGGGAGCGCCATACCTGGGACATCGCCAGCAACTCCCGCGAGAGCGGATACTGCTGAACCAGCACCCAGTCCCGGTGCAGGTGCTCGCTTTGCGCCAGGTAGGTTTCCCCCAGGCGGTGAAAGGCCCGCTCCATGGGGTCGAAGGGATCGCGCTGACTGGCCAGGATGCCGTACTCGACCAGCGGGTGTACGGCCTCCGGCAACGCGCGGCCGTCATGCGAGATATCCAGGGCATGCCCGGCCGCCCACAGCCGGCCCACGGTCATCCGGTTCTCGGTGAGGGTGCCGGTCTTGTCCACACACAGCACGGTAGCCGCGCCCAGGGTCTCTACCGCGGGCATGCGCCGGGCCAGTACCTGCCGGCGGGAGATGCGCCAGGCGCCCAGGGCCAGAAAGATGGTGAGCACCACCGGGAACTCCTCCGGCAACATGGCCATGGCCAGCGCAATTCCGGCCAGCAGCGCCGCCAGCCAGTTGCCCCGGGCCAGCCCGTAGGCGACCACCACCACCACGCTCAAGGCAAGCCCGAAGACGGCCAGACTGCGCACCAGCCGAGCGGTCTGGCACTCCAGGGGGGTGCGCTCCATCGGGACCTCGCCCAGCGCCCGTCCGATCTTCCCCATCTCGGTCGCGCTGCCGGTCCGCCAGGCCTGCATCAGCGCCTGGCCCTGCACCACCAGCGTCCCCGAGTAGACGAACGGCTCGTTCCCTCCCCCGGGCGGTGGTAGCGCCTCCTGGCCGTCCCAGTCCCGCTTACCTACCGGCACCGACTCCCCCGTGAGCAGCGACTCGTCCACTGCCAGGTTGAGGGAGGAGAGCACCGCTCCGTCGGCCGGGACCCGGTCGCCCTCGGAGATCACCACCAGGTCCCCGCGCACCACCTCCCGCCCGGGGATACGCTCCTGCTGGCCGCCACGGATAACGAGCGCCCGGGGGCTGGAAAGATTGCGCAAGGCCAGCAGAGCGTTCTCGGTCTTGCGTTCCTGGTAGAGGGTGAGACCGATCACCACGAAGACGAAGGCGAGTAGCAGCAGAGCCCCCTCCAGGTCCCCCAGGAACAGGTATACCAGCCCACCCGCCACCAGAAGCAGGAAGATGGGCTCCCGCAGCACCCCCGCGGCGATGGCGAAGATGTTGCGCGGGCGGGCGGAGGGCAATTCGTTGGGGCCCTCCTCGCGCAAGCGGCGGGCCGCCTCCTCTGGGCTCAAACCGGTAACGCCGTACAGGCGAAAGGTGCCCGTGCTCACCGGTTGCCCCTCCGCGGTGGCCGTATTTGCCGTCGCGGCGACGCTCTGTTCGACCTCGTCATTCATCGCCTGGCAGCATAGGCCGGGCATCCCAGCCGGTGTGTGGGAAGTGGCCGCGCCATGGCCGGCGGAAGGGACAAAACCGCCGTCCGCTCCCCCGCTTGTGCCCGATTGCCGCCGGTTCCCAGGAGCCCTCGGAAAGCGTATAATCACCTATCAGTCCGATAGGCAGGAGGTAACCGCCCCATGTCACGCTCCCAGACCGGCCCCATGCTCGGCGCCGTGCTCGCCCTCGTCGCCTTGTGCGCGCTCGCCGCGGCCACCGCGCCGCTGTTTACCGGAGGCGAGGCCGTTCCCAAAGACGCGGTGGTGCTCTTCGACGGCAAGGACCTCTCGCAGTGGGTGATGTGTGACAGCGGCAAGCCTGCCGAGTGGAAGGTGGAGAACGGCTACTGCATCGCCGGCGGCGGTGATATCCGCTCCAGGGTCCTCTTCACCGACTGCCAACTGCACGCCGAGTTCTGGCTGCCGAAGATGAGCGACACCGGCCACGGGCGGGTGAACAGCGGGGTCTTCTTCAACGACTTCACGCACGAGATCCAGATCCTGGATTCCTACGGCGTGGACAGGCCAGGCGACGGCGACTGTGGGGCCATTTACTCGATTACCCCGCCCATGGTGAATGCCAGCCGCCCGCCCGAGCAGTGGCAATCGTTTGACATCGTCTTTCGCGCCCCGCGCTTTGATGCCGCGGGCAAGAAGACCGAGAATGCCCGGGTGACCGTCTTCCACAACGGGGTGCTGGTGCACAACAACGCCGAGGTACCCTCAGCCACGCCAGACCACAACGCCCCCGAGCCGGTCGGCCCCGGACCCATTCGCCTGCAGGACCACGGTTTCCCGGTCCGCTTCCGCAACGTGTGGGTGCGGCCGCTGGGGTAGGCCTGTCAGGGATTTTGCAGCGCCATGCCATGCAGGGCGGGCACCTGCCCGCCCTGCACTACCTCCGGTCACCTACTTCCCGAAGACTTCCCTCGCCACCCTGATCGCGGACACGGACCTGGGCCAGCCGGCGTAGAACGCCAGGTGGGTGATCACCTCGATCAACTCGGCCTCCGACAGGCCGTTGCTCCGGGCGCGCTGCAGGTGATTCGGGAGTTGTTCCATGTTCCCGCCGGTGATGAGCGAGGCGACGGTGATCAGGCTGCGGTCGCGGGGCGACAGTTCCGGCCCGGCCCACACGTCGCCGAACAAGACGTCATCCGTCAACCGCGCCAGTTTGGGCGCAATACCGCCGGCTATCCGCTGTCCGACCGATTCCTGCGCTTCAGGCATCTTTGTTCCTCCTTGGCCCTATGGTAGCGGAACAGGCTTCCGCAGAACGGCGCGCAACCAAGCAGAGCGGGGCAGACGTGAAAAACGCGCCTTTCGGCGCGTGGGGGAGAGTTGGTAGCCCCTAGGGGATTCGAACCCCTGATCTCATGGCTGAGAACCATGTGTCCTAGGCCGCTAGACGAAGGGGCCACCCATAACGACGCGGGGCCCAGGGGCCCCGCATGCACCGAGAATATACCATGCCGACCGCCCGCTGTCAATCATGAGTGGAGTGACGGAGTGATGGAGTTGCGTAATGGTGAACGGTGGGGGGTTCTGGTTACTGGTCAACTGGTGATTGGTGGGGGCAGCAGCGGGCTTGAGCGGTGGTGGGTCCCCGCGACCCGTGGCCGGCGGCCGCCTCTTACCCCACCTCCCTCAACGCCGCCAGCAGTCGCGTCACCACCCCATGCCGCACGCCCGGCTCCCGCCAGTTGTCGAAGTCGTCCAGGGCGGCACTGACCGCCCCTTCCCCCAGCGCGCGCAGGGCTGGGTGCAGGTTGAGGGTGTCGCCGTAGGCATCGGCAAAGCCCGTGCGCTGCTGCCAGGCTGACCAGGCCGCCACCAGGTCGGGCAGCCGGCGCCGCCCGCCCTTGATGAACTCGCGCGCTGCCGCCTTGAAGCGTAACTGCAGCGCCAGGTCCTCCAGGAAGAGTGCCGCACCTCCCACCAGCAGCCCGGAATAGGGTCCCGCCCCATGCTCCCGGCGGGCCAGTTTGTCCATCACCCCGGCCGCCCCTCGCATGCGCCTCTCGTCTTCCCCGCCCAGCGCCTGCCAGGCCTCGGCCAGCGCCCGGCCACAACCGGGCACCAGGCCATCGGCAAACGCCACCAGGCCGGCATCCGAGGGTTTGCCCCCCTGAGCCAGGTGGGCAAAGAGCCAGGTATGGGGTGCCTGTACCACATGGGTCTGGGCGTTGGCCATCACCCCCAGCGCGGTGGCGCGCAGGTCGTACCCCACCATCCCTTCCGCCATCCGGGCCGGCTGCCAGTTGGTCAGGGGGAAGGTGGGCTCGCCCTCGACCAGCCCGTAGGGGTAGAAGAGGGCGCGCTCGCGCAGGCCGCAGGCCACCGCTGCCTCCTGGTGCACCCGCCAGCAGGAGAAGACCCCCCATGCCTCCGCCGGGCAGGCCGCCAGCCGCCGCAGTACCGGCGCGAAATCGGCCAGGGTGGGGGCGAAACTGACCGACCGCCCCTGCTGGGCCTCAGCCCACATCCGGTTGTAGGGCTCCCACCCGGCCCACATCCAGTAGAACAGGCGAGAGCGAGGGTTGATCTCCCGCATCATCTCCAGGTGCCTGATGAGCAGGTCGGCGAACTCGTCTGCGGTGGAGCCGATCCAGCCCCCCGGGTCACTGTCAATGATGGCAAAGAAGTCGGCCTGGCGCACGTGCTCCAGCAACGGCCGCCGGCGGGATAGCAGCCGCTCCATCTGGGCGGGGTCGCCGGGGTCCAGCCGCTCGTCACACAGGAAGAACGGGCGCTCGGCGAAATTGTACTCGGCTGCCCGGGCATTGCTCACAGTGTTGGGGCCCAGGGTGATGCCCACCTGCATGTCCTCGCGGTGCAGTACCTCGATCACCTGGCGCATCTTCTCCAGGTGGGCGCGGTCGCTACCGGTGGGCGGGTCGGGGACGGTCTCGAACACCGGCCAGATGAGCACGGTGTTGTAGCCCAGGGCCTTCAGCCCGCTGGCGTAGGCCCCCCAATCCTGCAGCCGCCAGGTACGGGCCGCGTAGGGCCAGGCATACCCCCAGTGCATGTGCACATACATCCCCAGGTGCGGCATCGCCCGCTCCTTCGGAGTCTGGCGTCATGGAAAATGGGGACAGCCACCGGTTTGGCGAAAGACCTCCAGATCGGGATGGCAGTCCCTCATTTCCCAGATTCCAGATTGGGGAGGGGCACCCTGCAGCGACCCCCCGCCATGTCCTTCCGGCAGGCGCTCTCGGCTGGTATAATCGCACCTGACCGCAGAGCCCGCACCAAGGAGCCTACCGATGCCCCGTCGCTTCCTGCTTGCCCTATTGACCCTCGTGCTCGCCCTCCCCGCCGCTGCAGCCGACCTCGCCCAGGCCAGGGCCGCGCTCGAACAGGCCTCCGGGGCGTTGGCCGATTTCTCGGCCCCCGTCACCGGCTGGAAGTTCATGCTGCAAGCCCCCGAGGCCGCCGCCCAGCCGGCCTTTGACGATTCCGCCTGGAAGCCCATAGCCGCCGGCGACGAGTGGCAAGAAGAGCATACCTGGGGCTGGTATCGCTCCCGCCTGGTCGTGCCCGAGAAAGTGCGGGGCCTGCCGACGCGGGGCCAACCGCTCATCCTGCTGGTGGGGGTAGATGATGCGGGCGAGTTGTATGTGGACGGGAAACTGCGCCAGAAGTTCGAGTGGAATGACGGCCGAGTGGTGCTCGCAGAGGCGGCTGTGCCCGGAACGACCTACACCCTGGCCCTCAAAGCGATCAACGAGGGGGACGAGGGCACGCTGCACTTCGCCAACCTGCTGGTGCCGGCATCCGAGGCCCTGGCCGCCCAGCGTGATGCCTTCCTGGACGCCGCGCGGCAGGCGGCCCAGTACTGTAGCCACAGCACCGCCCCCGATCCCGCCTGCCTGGAGGCCATTGTCGCCGCCTGCGGTGAGGTGGTGGCAGCCAGAGACAACCTGCCCGCCCTGCCCGCGCTGCTGAACCGGGCCCGGGAGCGCCTGCAGCCCGTCTTCGCCTCCATGACGCAGACGCCCATCTTCCTGGCCCCGCCCTACCTGCAGAACGTCACCACCGAGGGCATCACCGTGATGTGGGAGACGGCGGGCGAGTGGGCCGGCTATGTGGAGTACAAGGAGAGCGCGTATGCCCCCGCCTCCCGGGTAGAGCAGGCCACGGCCTCCCTGGGCCGGGTGCGCCTGGCAGGCCTAAGACCCGGAACCGCCTACATGTACCGGGTGGTGCTGGGCGGGGTGGAGGGCCCGTGGCACACCTTCCGCACCGCCCCTGCAGGGGGCGGCAACGTGCGCTTTGCGGTTTGGGGCGACGCCCAGGACGGTCCGGTGCTCTTCGAGCAGATCATTGGCCACGTCTTCCGCTTCCGGCCCGACCTGTGCTGGAGCACGGGCGACATGGTCGGGCGCGGGAGCAACCTTACGCAGTGGGTGGACCAGCGATTGTGGCCCATCCGACAGTTGGCAGCCGAGATTCCCACCTACGCGGCCATCGGTAACCATGAGTTCGGCGGCTTCCCTGACGGCCCCGATCGCCGCTGCCCGCCCTATGAAAAGTACTTCGAGCACCCTGCCGGCTCCGGCAGCAAGTACTGGTTCTCGGTAGACTACGGGCCCGCCCACTTCATCGCCCTCAGGCCAGACCCCAGCCTGCTGCCCGGGGGCAAGCAGTATCAGTGGTTGGAGCAGGACCTGGCGCAGGCCCAGACCAGGGCGCGCTGGATCTTCCTCTTCTTCCACCAGCCGCCCTACTCCGAGTGCTGGTCGGGAGGCTACTATGACGGCGAGCTGGAGTTACGCCAGTACCTGGTGCCCCTGCTCGAGCGCTACGGGGCCGACATCGTCTTCTCCGGGCACACTCACGACTACGAGCGCGGTCTCCCGCACCCGCCCTACGACCCGGCGACCGGCAGCGGCAACACCGTCACCTACATCATCAACGGCGGTGGTGGCTGCTACCACGACAACCACAAGTACCGGGAGTGGCCGCAGATCGATATCCCCGACCACCCCGCCAACCCGAACAGCGACGCCCAGGACGAGGGCAAGTACTACGTCAGCCACTTCATCATCGTGGATATCGCCGGCGACACGCTGCAGTTCACCGCCTACAAGGTGGAGGACGACGGCACCTTCGGGGGCGTGCTCGACCAGTTCACGCTGCAAGCGAGGAAACGCTGAATCCCTAGGGCTGCCGAGACCCTGTCCCCGTAGCCTTCTGCAAACGGGAGCGACAGTGGTGCAGCCTCCCGCGGGGCTCCCCTACGTTGCCAGCCGTACCCAGACAGGCCAACCAGCCAACAGCGCAACAGCCAGGCGGGCAATGGAGTGCCCGCCCTGCAGGCGCTACTGCGGCCCGTAGGTGCTGGAGCCCTCGGCGGGGAGATGCAGCAGCCAGATATTTCGGTACTGCACCGGGCAGCCGTGGTCCTGGAGCATGAGCGGGCCGGGGCCCTGGCGCACGCGGGCCAGAGCCGCGGTGGTAGAACCGCCCACCTCCACGTTATTCTGGATCAGCGTGCCGTTCTGGAACACCGTTACCCGGGGCAGGGCAATGACCTTGCCCTCGGCATCGAAGCGGGGGGCGCGGAAGATGACGTCGAAGGTCTGCCACCTGCCGGGGGGCAGGCAGGCATTCACCAGGGGTGCGTGCTGGCCGTAGATGGCCCCGCAGTCACCCTTGCCCGGAACCTTCCAGCCGTATGAGTCCAGGACCTGAATCTCATACAGGCCTTGCAGGTACACGCCGCTGTTGCCCTTGCTCTGGCCCTTGGCGTCGGGCATGTCGGGCACGTTGAACTCGAGGTGCAGGTAACAGTCCTCGAAGGTCTCCTTACTCATGATATTGCCACCGCTCACGGTCATCGCCCCGTTCTGGAGTTTCCAGGGCGCGGGGTCGCCGTTGGTGCGCAGCCAGCCATCCAGGTTCTTGCCGTCGAAAAGGATGACCGCGCCCGGTGGCGGCCAGGGGATGAGCGTGCGCACCCCGGCATTTACCGCCCACACTGGCGCCAGCGCCCCTGCCAGCACTGCAAGAAGCAAGCCAATCCGACGCACCATCGCCTTACCTCCCCAGACCGGTTGGCTAAGTGATACGGAGCCGGCGGAGGAATACCTGCCGGGGGGGGGGGAGCGGATAGGGTTTGGGTTTCGGGGAGAGGGAGGAGGCAAGGGGTGTCGGGCCGGACCATGGCTCGGTCGGCTGCAGGTCCCACTGGCGGCGTGGGGGCGCGGCATGCGGCCGGTCGGAGGGACGCGGTGGCCTCCATGCGCGCCTGCTTGTATGCGGAGGTCACCCAGGACGGCCCGGCTGTGTGCGCGCTCTGCACGACGATGGCGCCACAGACTCCCAATCACCCAAAAGGCCGGTGCCCGGCGGGCTACATTCCTGATGGAGTTGGGGCCGGGGATGTCGGCTCAGAGTACGCCGGGCCGGCACCGGCAGTCGCAGGGGAGGTGAGGTAGATGCTTGGGTGGGTGCTCATATTCCTGATCGTGGCGATCGTGTTCGCGATCCTCGGCTTTGGCTTTGCGGCGTCCGCGGCCTTCGCCTTCGCCCGGGTCCTGTTCTGGGTGTTCCTGGGCCTGCTGGTCCTGTCGGTCATTGTCTGGCTGGTAACCGGGCGGCGGGGCTGGTGGGGGTTCGCTCCCTGATGGGGGTTTCATGCGGTGACCACCGGGGACTGCCATCCGGGCAGTCCCCGGCCTTTCAGCGATGCTGGGGGTCGTGCATGTTGATGGGCTGCAAGGTGAGGTTGAAGGGCATGGCCTCGGTATGCCCATCGGCGAACAGGTAGTTGCTGACGGCGCCGTGTCGGGTGCCGTCTATGCTGTCCTCCAGGGCCAGCCAGCCCTCGTTCCAGTGGTAATCGAGGTGGGTGTATCCGGCCCGGCGCTCGGCCATGATGATGGTGGTGGCCGGCTCGGGCACCGACCCCAGGGCAGTGCCATGGGAAAACGAGGCGTTGATGACGTAACTGAGGCGCCCATAGGCCCGGGCGTCCCAGGCGGGGCACTGCTCGATCTCCCTGGCCCCTCCGTAGTAGGGGAGGGTGGCGGCCAGCCATTTTGCCTGGGGATCGCCCGCCCCGTAACTCACCTGCGGCAGGTAGCCGTCGTGGTCGTAGGCATACAGCGACAAGGCCATGCCCAGCTGGCGCAGATTAAAGGCGCAGGCGGTCATTTCGGCACGCTCGCGCGAGCGCACTCCCACCGTGAGCGCCAGCCCCGCGAGCAGGCAGATGATCGCCACCACCAGCATCAACTCGAGCAGGGTGAGACCTGCCTGGCGGCGGTCCGTCATCGCACGTAGAGCACGATGGCGGCGGTAATCAGCCAGAGCGCCAGGTTCACCATCATGGGCAGGTCGGTGATGGTGCGCTCGGGGCTGCCACCTTCGTCCTTCCGGTGCACGAGGTACAGGTAACGGAAGATCCCGAAAAGCACAAAAGGCACGGTGTACACGAGGTTGGAGGTGTGGAATTTCCGTACGGTCTCCGGCGCGGTGGTGTACAGGCAATAGGTGACGAGGGTGGAGGCAGTCACCACGGAGATCATCTGGTCGAGCAGGTAGGGTGAATACTCGGCCAGGATGCGGCGGTGGTTGACGGCGGTGGCATCCAGCAGCACCAGTTCATGCCGGCGCTTGCTCAGGGCCAGGAAGAGGGCGAGCAGGACGGTGCAGATGAGCAGCCACTGGCTGATGGCCACCGAGATGGCCGCGGCACCGGCGACCGCACGCAGCACGAAACCCAGGGCGATAGACAGCACGTCCAGGATGACCACCTGCTTGAGCACAAAGTTGTAGGCCAGGTTAAGCGCCAGATAGGAGAGCGCGACCCAGAGAAAGGCGGGAGTGACCAAGGCGGAAGCCGCCAGCCCGCCCGCGCCCAACAGGACGGCCATCAGCAGCGCGGTGCCGGGGCGCAGGCGGCCGGAGGGAAGGGGCCGCTTGCATTTCACGGGATGGCAGCGGTCCTGCTCGATATCCACCAGGTCGTTGACCAGGTAGACGCTGCTGGAGAGCGCGCAAAAGATGGCGAACGCCGCCAACACCAGCAGGTCGTCCCGGGGGTTGAACATGTTCTGGGAGAAGATGAGCCCGGCGAACACGAAGACGTTCTTCATCCACTGGCGGGGGCGCAAGGCTTCCAGGGCTGCCGTCATGTGCCTTCCTCTGGCTCCGGCGCCTGGGGCGGGGCCGGGAAAAGGGTAATGCGAAGCCGGCGCGTGCGGGGACCGTCGAACTCGCACAGGTAGATCCCCTGCCAAGTGCCCAACGCCAGCCGTCCGGAGGCCACGGGCACCTGCAGGGAGAAGCCCATCAGGCTGGCCTTCAGGTGCGCGGGGCTGTTGCCCTCGGCGTGCCGATAGGGCGCCGTGGCCGGCACCATGCGCTCCAGCCCGGAGAGCAGGTCGGAGACCACGTCGGGGTCCGCATTCTCGTTTATCGTTATTCCCGCAGTGGTGTGGAGCACAAACAGGTGGACCATCCCCTCCCGCAGGCCAGAGTGGGTGACCACCTCCTGGATCCGGGCGGTGATATCGGTCAGCTCCACCCGCCCCGCGGTGCGCACTTGCAGCTCCATGGCGCTCCCCAGCGAAGGTTTCGGCAAGCGCCGCCGATTCCCTGTAGCCGGCGGAACGGGAGGGGCAGGATGAAGTCAGTCTTTCCAGCCGATGGCTTCGGAGGGGCAGGCCTTGATGGCGTCTTCGATGTGCTGCTCGTGCTCCTGGCCGGGATTGTCGTTAACCACGTAGGCCAGGCCATCCTCTCCCATCTCAAACGTCTCGGGGCAGATTACCGTACAGATGCCGTCTCCCACGCACTTGCCGGGATCCACGTATGGCTTACGCATTGGCACCTCCCGCGGCGGGTATGCCGTCATTGCTGCAACATTCACGCCTGGGAGCCGGGCTTTTGGGCGCCTTGGCTCCCAGATGCGAAGTCAGATAGCGCGGGAGCAGCAATGGCACAAGAGCAAGAGCGCTCATATGGTCAGGCTGTCGCGGGGGTGGTAGTAAAGGCCGCCGTCCTCGGTGCCGATCAGCAGGCCGGGCTGCTCCTCGCCGAAGAGGGCCACCGGCTCCGGCGCGCAGCAGTGGCAGCCGAAGGAGAGCGGCCGGCCATCCTGCAGCCGTACCTGGCGGGGTGGGGCGAACCGGGGGCGAGCGTTGGTGCCCACGTTCTCCAGGTAAACCACAGTGGCGCCGCCGGCGCCAGCGGCGAGCGGCTCGTCACGGTGGAGACCCACAAAGACGTCCCAGTCCCCGTCGCCGTCCCAATCGCACACCGCCAGTTTGGCGCGGCCCTCGTGCCCGGCCGGGCCGTCCAGGCGGATGGGACCGCCGTCTGGTCCCGGCAGTAACATGGGGTCAACCAGGCTGTAGATATCGGTGGGATGCCGGCGCAGCAGCATCAGGCGGCCCTGTCGGTCGAGGCACAGGTACTCGGGCCGCCCGTCGCCGTCCCAATCCAGGGCGCAGGGGCGCACTCGCCACACGGTCTGTAGTGGCACCCCCTCCAGGTGCAGGCGCACGCCCGCGGCGAGGCGCGGCCGGCCGGGGGCGCCGATGTTGCGGTAGAGGGTCTGGTAGCCGGTGATATCTCCGGTAAGCAGGTCGAGCAGGCCATCGCCATCCCAATCATAGACGGTGGGGCAGGTGTAGCCCCATTTCGCCTCGCTGGGGCCCTGGATTGAACCGGTGGGGCCGGCCTGGACGCGCAGCAGGCTGCCGCCGGCATGGAGCGGGCGGGGGGGGAGGTAGCGGGGAGCGCCCGGGGAGCCCACGTTCTCGAAGACCTCCACGAAGCCGCCGGCATTGCCCACCACCAGGTCGGGCAGACCATGGCCGAACCAGTCGCACACCGCAGGCACAGCGAGCACGCCGCACGATAGCGGCGGATCCACCTGCAGGGCGGGCACGGGGCGCTGGTAGCGGATGGCGCCATCCCGGCAGACAGGACGAGAGACCCAAAACCGCCCGTCCTCTGCGCCGGCCACCAGGTCCACCGGCTTGCCGCGGGCAAACCAGTCCACAGAGCGGGGGTTGATCATATTCTGGCGGTAAACCAGCGGGCCCCCCGAGGGGAGGCACACGCCAACGGGCTTCTGGAACTGGGGCACCCCCTCCCCAGGTTGGCGGCGCAGGAGGATCAGACGGTCCATGAAGTCCCCCACCACCAGGTCCAGCCCGTACCGGCCGGGGAGGGCGGCAGGGGCAGCATGGCCGTAGACGCAGACCTCCTTGCCGCCTGCCCGCAGGGGCACTGGGGGCTGGAAGCGGGGTTCGCGGGCCGTGCCCACGTTCCGGTAGAAGAGTAGCCGGCCCTGGAGCGGACCGCCCCGCCACTCGCCGGCTGGGGTGTAGGACCGGCCCAGGCCCACGTCGCATTCCTCCCCGGCCCAGGGGCTCTTCCCACCTGGCCAATAGCGGCTCCAGTCGTTGGTGCCGATGACCAGGTGGAAGGTGCCCCCCTCCACGAGCGCCTCGATCTGATGAGCGTGCTCGGGCAGCGGGAGCGGCTGCCCATCCACACCGCAAAGCGGGTGCGCCCGTCCTACGGAGTATCCCGCGCGTGCCGCGGGGGCGAGGCCCGGGCGATAGAGAAAGAGTCCGTCACGCTGCAGGGCCAGGGTCTCGGCCACCCCATCGCCATCCAGATCGAGGGTACGGGTGCACCCGACGACCCCCCGCACGGGCAAGGGCCCCTCGAAAATGGGGGAGCCGTCCTCGGCACGGTGGTGCTCACGGTAGGCCTTCATGCCCCCGCCGAAGTAGCCGTTGTAGGCAATGGCCACCAGCCGCCCGTCGGGCAGGTGCAGGAAGTCCGGGCTGTTGCCCAAGCCGGGCGCGATCTCACCCACCAGGCCGCCCAGGCCATAAGTCAAGCGGAATGGCTGCATGCCGTCCTCCGGTGCTCAGGCATAGGCGTGCACCAGAACGCGGTCGCACACCGCGTCCACCGTTTCCAGGCTCATGTGGGAGTACATGGGGAGCGCCAGGCTGGTGGCCGCGAGCCGCTCTGCCACGGGCAGCGCCGCGGGGGTCCGCACACGACCCTGGAAAGCCGGCTGGTGGTGAAGCGCAGGATGAAAGTAGCGCTTGGTTTCAATGTGGTCCTGGTGCAGGCGGTGGTAGAGGTCGTCGCGGGAGACAGGAGCCTCTGCGGGGTCGAGCAAGATGACGAAGTAATTGCGGGCGCTGCGGCACCACTCGGGGATGACCTGGAAGGAGACGCCGGGAATCCCCGCGAGCCGCTTGCGGTAATGCTCCATGATCGCCTGGCGGTTAGCGACCCACTGCTCCACCCGGGCCAGCGACCAGCGGGCGACCGCGGCATTGACCTCGGTCATGCGAGCCGAGAGCCCGAGCCAGCGCATGCCTTCCATGGGGTCGGGAGACTTGCCGTAGTCACGCAGGTAGCGCAGCCGGCCGGCGAGGTCGCCGTCGTTGGTGGTCACCAGCCCCCCTTCCAGAGCAGTGACCACCTTGGTGGGGCTCATGCTGAAGGCCTCGGCCCGTCCGAATCCCCCCAGACCCTGGCCGCGATACTGCCCGCCCAAGCCCTGAGCGGTGTCGTAGAACAGAGCCAGGCGGTGGCGGTCGGCAAGGTCGGCATAGGCGTCCAGGTCGCCGGGTACGCCGAAAACGCAGACCGGGCAGATGGCACAGGTGCGGGGGGTGATCAGGGTTTCGGCGGCACGGGCGTCCAGGGTGAAGGACTCCGCCTCGCTGTCGCAGAGCACGGGGACCAGTCCGGCCCAGAGCATGGCCTCGGCGGTGGCGGCGAAAGTGAAGGAGGGGATGATCACCTCTCCCCCTGGCGGCAAGTCGAGCGCACGAGCGATGAGCATGAGCGCGCTGGTGCCGCAGGAAACAGCCACCGTGTGGGTGGCGCCCGTCAGTCGGCAAACCTCCTGCTCCAGGCTGGCGACCTGGGGGCCGACGGTGACCCGACCGGAGGCGAAGATATCGGTCAGCGTCGGCAGCAGGACTGTCGGATCGGGGAGCGTCGGGGAGACAATAGGTATCTTCTCGGGCAATAGTCTGACTCCTCAAGCCTGCGAGATGTCGGGGTCACCCCCGGGTGCCGACCGGGCCCTCCCGGTCGCTACCCAGGAATGGGCTCATGGTGGCCTGGCCGTCCTGGGCAATGCCCTCGCGGCGCAGTACCTTGGCCACGGTCAAGACCAGGATACGCAGGTCCAGCCGCAGCGAGCGGTGGTCCACATACCAGACGTCCAGGGCAAAGCGCTCTTCCCAGGTGAGGGCGTTGCGGCCATGGACTTGAGCCCACCCGGTAATGCCGGGTTTTACTTCATGGCGCCGCATCTGCTCGGGCGTATAGCGCTCGAGGTACTCGGGTAGCAGCGGCCGCGGCCCCACCAGGCGCATGTCACCCCGAAGCACGTTCCACAACTGCGGCAACTCGTCGAGGCTGGTCGCCCGCAACAGCCGGCCCAGCCGAGTGAGGCGCTCGCCATCGGGCAGCAGATCGCCGGCGGCGTCCCTGCGGTCGGACATGGTGCGAAACTTGTACAGTGTGAAGAGGCGCCCGCCCTGCCCTGCCCGGAGGTGGCGGAAGAGCACCGGCGAGCCCATGGCTACCCGCACCACTACCGCCAGCACCAGCAACAGGGGGGAGGCGACCGCCAGCAGCACGCCCGCGGCCAGGATATCCAGCATGCGCTCTGCCCAGTGCCGCATGGTCGCCGTCCTCAGTATCCAATCGCCCGGCTCTTCACTTTTCCCCAGGCGGCGGCGCGGTTCCTCTTCGCCAGGGCGCATGGCGGGAGAGCAACTGCCTGTATTCGGCGACCGTAGCCTGCAGGAGGGGGACAGGCTGGAAGTCCTTGAGCACCCGCTCCCGCCCGGCGGCTCCATGCGCGGCGCGCAGGTCGGGGGCCCCGAGATACGCCCGGAGGGCGGAGGCGAGGGCCGGGGCGTGGTGTGCGGGGACGAGCGTGCCGGTGACGCCGGGCACGACGCTGTCGCGGGCGCCGGGGACATCGGTGATCACCACGGGCAGGGCCATCGCCGCCGCCTCCAGGGGTACCACCGGGAAGCCCTCGCGATAGGTGGGCAGGACCACCAGGTCCATGGCGGCGTACAGGGGCGGGGTGTCAAAATCCTCCCCCCAGAGGTGGACCCGGGGGTCTTCCTGCAAGGTTTGCAGCACCGCTTCGGGGAGGGGATCCTCGGCCTCGGGGGGGCCCACCAGCAGCAGGTGCAGGCCGGTGTACTCTTGCCGTAGCGCCTGCCAGGCTTCCGCCAGCTCGCAGAGCCCTTTATCGCGGACGATGCGGCCTACATAGCCAATCACGACCGCCTCCTGGGGGATACCGGCCTGGGCCCGGATGCGCCGGCGATCCGCGCCGTCGGTCTCAGGGCGGAAACGCCCGGTATCCACGCCGCTGATGCTGCCTGCCAGGGGCACGGTGATCTTGGCAGGCGGGCACAGCCCCCCCGCCACCACGACCTCACGCACGGAATGGCTCACGCACAGCACGCGGTGGGCCGCGCGGCAGGCCAGGCGCTCGGTGGCTGCCAGGACCAAGCGCTGCCACCCCCGGGCCGATAGCGCGGGCAGGCCGTGGATGTGGTAGATGCGGACCGGCACCCGGGCCAGGCAGGCGGCGAGCATGGCCAGCAGGCCGGCTTTGGGGGTATGGGCGTGCACGATATCCGGGCGGCACCGCCGCATCAGCCGCCACAAAGCCCACAGGGCGGCGAGGTCACGGCACGGGGATATGCGGCGGGCCATGGGGAGAGCATGGGCGGGGACACCGGCGGCCCGCGCCACCTCATCCAGGTAGGGCCCGGGAGACGATACCACCTCCACTGCAAAGCCCTGCTCCCTGGCCCAGGCCAAGTGGGGCAGCAGGAAGGCCCTCAGGGTGATGGGCACGGTGGTCGCATGCAAGACGAGCGGCCGCCTGCCGGGCGCTCCCATAGCGGCAGGGGCGGTGGGGGTGGGGCCGACCGCGGTCATGAGGTGAAGCCGGCATCCATGTCCTGCCCGGCCGGGGTAACGGTCCATAGCCGGTGGCTGGTGAGCGAGGGCACCAGTTCAGAGAGGCAGGCCACCAGTTCGGCGGGGGTGCCGTGTGCGGCCAGGGAGGCCAGCAACTGCAAGGCACTCTCGAGCGTCCCCGGGGTGAAATAATCGGGCCGCTGCACCACGAAGAGCTGGTGGCAGGCGGAGGGGACGAGCGACTCGTCCTTGCCCACCAGTTGTTCTTCGAGTTTCTCACCGGGGCGCAGGCCGGTGAAGAGAATAGGGACATCCTGCTCGGGAATGAGCCCGGACAGGCGAATCATGTCCTTCACCAGGTCCAGGATGCGCACGGGCTGGCCCATGTCGAGCAGGTATAGTTCTCCCGAGCCGCCGATGGCGCCGGCCTGCAGCACCAGTTGGACCGCCTCGGGAATGGTCATGAAGTAGCGAGAAACCGCGGGGTGGGTCACCGTCACCGGCCCGCCCCGGCGAATCTGCTCCTGGAAGATGGGCACCACGCTCCCGCGGCTGCCGAGCACGTTGCCGAAGCGCACAGTAACGTAGGTGGTCTGGGGGTAGACCGCAGCCATCGTATGCCCAATCTGCTCGCACAGCCACTTGGTGGCCCCCATTACGCTGGAGGGGTTGACTGCCTTATCGGTGGAAACCAGTACCACGCATTCCACGCCGTGCCGGCCGCAGGCCTCGGCGACGATGTGGGTACCCAGGACGTTGTTCTGCACTGCCTCGTGTACGTTGGTCTCCATGATGGGGACGTGCTTATGGGCGGCGGCATGGAAAACGATCTCGGGGTGGTGGGCCTGGAACACCTGCTCGATGCGGGGGCCGTCGGCCACCGAGCCGATCGCGATGGAAAGCCGCTCCTGCTCCGCGGGGGCCTTGCTGATCAACTCGCGGTAGACCTGGTGGATGGAGTTCTCCCCGTGCCCAAGCAGGACCAGGGCGGCGGGGTCGAGGGTGAGGATTTGCCGGCACAACTCAGAGCCGATGGAGCCCCCGGCCCCCGTGACCAGCACCCGCTTGCCCTTGATGAATTTACGGATTTCCGCCATGTCAATGTGCACGGGAGGCCGGCGGAGCAGGTCCTCAACACTGATCTCTTCGAGTTTGGCGTGCTGGCCGTTGAGCAGGTCGGTGAGGGCGGGGATGATGCGCACGGGGACGTGCATCTTGCGGCAGGCCATGACGTACTCGCGCAACTCGACCCCGCTGAGGTGACCGCCGGCGATGAGCACCTCATCCACGGCCCGCTGTACGAGCAGGGAATGGAGTTGCGAGAGGGGACCGAGCACACGCACGCCCCGGATATAAATGCCCTTGCGCTGGGGGGCATCGTCGAGCACGCCGATGATTTCGCGAGGCGTGCCCTCCTCCTGCAGCGCGCTGAGCAGGCGGGCTCCTTCCGAGCCCCCGCCCAGGATCACCACCCGCCGGGGGCGGGTATCCCGCCCCAACAGTTGCAGCGTGCCCACGCCGTAGTTGCGGCCCAGGTTGGCCAGCCGCAGCATGACCCGGGTGCCCCCCACCAGCAGCATGCTCATCACCCAGAAGATAGTGAGCACGGAGAAGGGCAGGGTGGTCCCATCCACCACCCGCTGCAGCAAGACGAAGGCGCAGAGGCCGACCGTGCTCGCCCCGAGCACCGCCCCCAGGGTTTCGATGCTGGCGAAGCGCCAGGCGTAGCGGTAGAGGCGGAAAGCATGGAGGACTAAGAGGTAGAGGGGCAGGGCGAGGAGCAGGCAGGGCAGGTGCGGGCGGACGTAGTTGCGCCAGATGAGGGCGACCGGCTGATCGTCAAAGCGCAGGCCCAGCGACAGGGCCATCGCAGCGCTGAGGGCCAGGGCGTCCGCGCTCATCAGGATGAGCACCGCGAAGGGGAAGCCCGAGCGAAGGGAGGTGCGTGCTGTAAGTCGATCCATGGCTGCGAACAACCTCCTGCCGCGGCTCGGAAAGAGTGCCGGCGCCTGAGGGCGCCTCACGCGCAGGAACCAGTAAAGATCTGCCGGGCAGTGGTACCGCCCCCAAAGCCACTGCCGTCCCTTACCCAAATCACGACGGCGCTTGGTTATTCTAAGCCCCCGACCGGGGGCCTGTCAAGGACAGGGCGGCTGTCGAAAGCCGGGCCGCCAAACGGCCTTGCGGGGCCTCAGTGGCCTGCCCACAAGCGGTTGATGATAGCGAGGGTGCGTTCGCCGGTCGCCTGCCAACTGTATTGGGAGACGGCCGCTTCGCGGGCGCGCCGGCAGAGCGCACTCCAGCCCGCGGCATCCTCCTGCAGCACCGAGATCAGCCCGGCTGCCAGGTCTGCCGGCTCCGGCTTGCAGACCGGACCGCAGCCACTGCCACGCACGGGCTCGGCCAGGCCCACCGCGTCGGTGACCACCACCGGGCGCCCGCAGGCCATGTACTCGAAAAGTTTGATGGGTGACAGGCGGTCAATGGTGGCGAGCGCCACGCATACGGTGGCGGCCCCCACCCAATCGGGCACCTCGGTGAAGGGCACCGGGCCCTGGAAGGTAGCATGGTGGGCCAGTCCCAGAGTGGCCAGCCGTTCCTGGACGACCGGGACTTCGCTGCCCTGCCCGACGAAGAGCAGGTGAGCCTCGGGTACGGCCTTGATTACCTGGGGCATGGCATCCACCAACAGGTCCAGCCGGTGCCAGTGCGCCATGTGGCCGGTGAAGACGATGTAGCGCCGATCGGGAGGGAGGCCGAGTTTGGCGCAGCAGGCCTCACGGTCCTGAGGCCGGCAGAGATTGGTATTGGCTCCGTTGTGGAGCACGGAGATCTTGTCGGCCGGCACCGCGCCTGCCTGCTCGATATAGTTGGCCAGCCCCGGGGTGACAGTGATGATGTGCCGGGCGAGGCGATAGGCGATCCGGGAAAGCGAGAGCATGATGCCCACGGTTAGCCGCGAGAGGCCGTACAACTGGGCGCTCTCCCCCTCCGCTCCGTTCACCTCCAGGATGGAGGGGAGGCGAAAGGCGCGGGCCACCAGCAGCGGGGCGAGCATGAACAGGCCCTTGCGCACATAGATGAAGGCCCGCCGGCGCCAGATCTCGGGCCGGGTGAGCAGCCAGGGCCAGAGCACCGCTTCCAGGGCAAGCAGGCGGGCGGCCCGGGGGCGGCTGGGGACAGGCAGATAGCGCACGGTGAAGGGCAGTTCGCCCTGATACCTCCCCACCCGCGGGGAAATCACGGTTACCCGCTCACCCAACTCCGAAAGCGCCCGCGCCAGTTCCACAATGTGGGTGGTCTCGCCGCTGGGCACGGAGAGGTCCTTCTGGTTGAACATCAGGATGGGGGGGTGCACGACGGCGGCTTCTCGCCCGGTCGTCTCAGCCGATACCGTAGCCACGTTGCTCCTCATTCTGCTCCGCCCGGAAGCAGGCATAGCCGAAACCGAGGTATGACCAGTAGACAACGCCCAGCCGGGGCATGACCGACACCGAAGATGAGGTGAGGCTATAGAGCAACAGCGCCACCACCGCCACGGCGACCGCTACCAGTCGGTCCTGGAGCAGGGGCGACCGGGCGCGACGGCGCATGCCCAGCAGCGCGACCAGCGGGATCACCAATACTGCCAGATACAGCGTCCCCCCGAGAACTCCCTGCTCGGCGAGAGCCTGAATGTACAGGTTGTGGGGGTTGCGCACGGTCTGCTCACCCTGGATGGGGATCAAGACGGTACCCGTGTCCCTGGGATACCAGCGCCCGAGGCCGGTCCCGAGCACCGGGTGGGCGCCAGCCATGTCCAGCCCCAGGCGCAGGGCGGCTACCCGCATACGGTCGGAGCCGCTCTCGGTGATGCGCATCTGTTGCAGGCGGGAGATGCTGGCGCTCTGGCGGGCGTAGTGGTAACCGGCGATGCCAGTGGCCGTGGCGCAGAGCAGCCCCAAGACCAGCAGCCCCGTGGCGCGGGCCCGCACTCGCTCCCGGCACCACCACAGCGTGAGCGCCAGCAGGAGGGGGGTCATGGCCACCACGGTCCGGCTTACAGAGAGCAGGATGCCGGCCGTCAGCAGCGCCGCAAGCAGCCCCCAGGCCACCGTTGCCGCCCGCCGGGCATGCAGGAAGTGCACCAGCGCCAGCGGCAGCAGCATGGTGAGCGCCAGCCCGGTGGGGCCGGAACCGCCCAGCGGGGACTTGGCACGGGCCAGCGATTCGCTCAGCACGCCGAAGAGAGCCACCCCCGCGCTGCCCATCAGTTTCCAGAAGGTGAAGGCGACCATCAGTCCCAGGGCCGCCATTACCGCGCCGCAGGCCACCAGACAAAGCAGGGCGCGCTCGGCCTGGCGGTGGTCCCAGCCGGCGTTGGCCCACAGGGGAAGCATGAGCAGGGGCAAGAAGACCATCACGTAACCACGGATTATGGGTCCCACCCAGGGGGTCTCGCCCCCCCGCAGCACGGTGGTAAGCAGCGCCAGCGTCAGCATCGCCGCCGCCGGCCATTCGACGCCGGTGCGCTGCCAGCGCAGGCGGCGGCGCCAAGCACGCTCAGCGATCACCAGCCCGCCCACGACCAGGGCCAGCAGGGCGATGATATCCACCGGGCCGTCGCCCCCACCCGGGGTCAGCGCCGAGGAGATGCGGTTGGGTAGCAGCATGGCCGCGGCTACCAACCCCGCCGCAAGCAGCACGGTGAGGGGCCAGCGCAGGGCGTACAGCGCGAAAAGCCCCAAGGTGACGGCCAGGAGGCCGTTGAGCAGGGCGTGGGACAGGGGGACCGGGCTGCGGGACAGGTTCAGCGTGAGCAGGGCAGTCATGCAGCCGAGCGCCGCCAGCAGGGCCAGCGCGCCGGCTCTGAGCACCAGGGGCGCGGGAGCCCCCCTGGTCGCGGTGGGAGTGGGGGCAGTCACCTGCTGGCTCCTGCGGGCAACAGCACACCCAGCCGACGGTATGCCCCCAGCAGCACCGGAGCCACGGCCTCCCAGTTCAGTTCCTTCTCCGCGGCGGCGCGACAACGCCGGCGTCTCGCCTCGTGCGCCGCGGGATCGGCCAGCAGCTCCCGGATGGCCCGGGCGATCTGGTCCACGTCCTCGGGGTTGGCGGCCCGGCCCAGTCCCCGGTCCACCAGGCTGCGGAAAGCGGGGAAATCGCTAACCAGCACGGGGAGGCCGGCCATCAGGTAGTCGTAGACCTTGGTGGGCGCGGCGTAGTAGTTGTTGGGGCAGGTGTTCTTGATGAGCAGGGCCCCCAGGTCGGCCCCTGCGGTGTACTCCGGCAGCAGGTGCGGCGCGACCGGGCCGGGGACCTTTACCCGCGCGCCACAGCCAAGTTCGTTTACCAGCGCCCGGCAAGCCTCCGTATCCTCACCCGGGCCCAGCAGCACCAGCGCCACCTCGGGCAGGGTGGCCACGGCGCGAATCAGCTCCAGCACCCCCCGGTCGCGACGCAACAGGCCGTGATAGAGGACGATGGGCATACCCTCGGGCAAACCCAGTTCCTGATGCAGCCGCTTGTTACCATCAACAGGGGCCACCGGCGGGTAGTTGGGCAGGATGTCGGGGGCGGGCAACCGGTAGCGGCGGGCGAATATCTCTGCCCGCTCGGGGCTGACATCGAAAATAGCGCGGCAGCGGCGGGTGAAGGTGTACTCATAGAGCCAGAGCAGGCCCTTCAACAGGCGGGGAAGTTGGTGGTAGTAGGTCTTATCCAGGGTCATCTCCCGGCTATCGTAGATCACCGGACGACCGAGCAACATGCCCGCCAGCACCGCGGGCATGAGCGGCTCCACATTATGGCAATGTAGGGCGTCCGGGCGCAGGCGCAACGCCGCCAGCCAGACTCGCAGCAGCCATTCCCCGATCTTGAGGGGGAGCAGGAAACCCCACTTGGGCAGGCGGCGGCTGGAGATCTTCAGCCGGCGAATGGCGTACCCCGCGTGCTCCTCACGCTCGGCGCAGCCGGGGTCCCAGACGGCGAGCACCGTCACCCGGCAGCCGACCGCCACCAGCGTGTGGACCTCGCGTAAGGTGCGGCTGTCATATTGGCAGGTATTGGCGATCAACATGCAGATATGCTTCATGTGTTCGGGGCCCCGGGGATTCTACGACCGCAGCGCGGGCGGGTCAACCGCCCGCCAGTACGCCGGCCAGGGCATCGTACTCGGTCTGCAGCCTCTCCCGGAGAGCGGCAACTTGTGCGGCAACCGCGGCACGGGCCGAGGGCTCGGCAGCCTGCTTTGCCAGGCCCAAGACTGCTTCGGTGGTGGCACGCGTCAGGCTCAGCCATCCCTGGCCACAGGCTTCCATGCCCTCAGACACCTTCGCATCGTAGGCCAGGGGGACGGCAGGCACCGCGCACAGGCAGGCCAGCAGCAGGGCATGGAGGCGCATGGCAACCACCAGCGCCGCCCCGGCCACCAGGCGCAAGCAATCGGGCACGGTGCCGGGGTCAAGGATGAGAGTGCCCTCAGGGTTGCGCATCGCTCCTTGCACCAGCCGGCAGATGTGCTCATCCCGCCCGGCGTGCATGCGCAGAAAGACCGGGCGCAAGCCCTCCGCCTGCAGGACGTCGGCCACCTCGGCAAGCAGGGCTGCCGTCGCAGACATGCTGCCCTCCCGCTGCACCGCCTGGGGCCCGGATTCGAACCAGGCGCGGGGGGCGATCAAGGCATAGCCCCCCGGCCTCAGACCCAGGGGCGAGAGCGTGGTGGGAAGGCTATCGGCGGGCGGGGGCTCCAGCCCCAGGGCGGGATCCGGGCACAAGCGGGCCTTGCCACCCGCCTGTGTGGCCAGTTCCAGGCTGCCCCGGTCGCGCACGGTAATGTCGGAGGCCAGGCGGAAAAGCGCCCGGTAGCGCCCGGCGGTGTCCCGGCGGTGCCAGGGACCAACCCCCACCGCGTGCAGGTAGAGGGGCACCCCAGCGAGGCGGCAGCAGCGCGCCCAGGCCAGGTAGCGAGCGGGAACGCCGGGCCAGTAGTCGTGCAACAGGCCGCCGCCGCCGATGACCATGGCATCGAGGCCCCACAGGGCACGCAGGTCCCGCCACGGCCGGCGCAAGGAAAAGCGATAGGCGGGCACGCCATGGGTAGCCGTAACCTGCTCGGGATTAACCCCGAATACCGCAAAGGAGAAATCGCCGCGGCTGCGCAGGTGGGCCAGCAGGGAGGTGAGGATAGCCTCATCACCCAGGTTGCCGGCGCCATAGAATCCGGTGATCCCTATCTTGCGGCTCATCTTCCCCTCAGCACGCGCATGCTGGCCCACCGCCGCAGCAGGGAGCGGTCATCTGCAGTCAGCAACCCTGTGCGCCACAGCACCAGCATATAGAGCAGGCTGTAGGCCGGTACCACGGCTGCGGCCGCGGCCCAACGATTCCACGCAAGCAGGGTGAGCGGCCACACCGCGGCACCACACAGGCAGGCCACGAGCAGGATGAGGTTGACCGTGCGCCAGGGGAAAAGCGAGCGCACGTCGAGGGCCATCCGGCGCTTGATCATCCCCAGCAGGAAAGCGCCCAGGGCATAGGTGGCAAGCACCGCCGCCACCGCCGCCCCGGTCATCCCGAACCACCCGAGCAGCAGCCAGGTGAGCACGGTGATCACCACCAGGAAGAGCGCCGAACCGAGGATGAGCACCCCGGTCTCCCCGGCGGCCATGAGCACGGTCGAGTACACCGTGGTGCGGAGCGGCAGCAGCAGCAGGTAGATGCGAAAGATGGGGACGCTGGCCAGGTACTTCTCGGAGCACAGGAAGACTACCGCCTGCTCGGCGAGCACGAAAAGCAGGGCGAAGAGCGGGAAAAGTACCAGTGACACCTTGCGGATGGACTCGTGCCACAGCCGCATCATGGCCGCGGTTTCCTGGCGGTGGGCCATGCCGGAGAGAACAGGCATCAGGGTGGACATGACCGCGGTGGTCATCACCCCCAGCACGGGCACCTCGATGGCCCCGTTGGTATAGATGGCGAACTGGGCGGTGTTGTACTTGAGCGAGACCAGCAACTGCCCGACCTGCCGCCCGACGGTGCCCACGAGGCTCGACAGGCCTATGGGAACACTGTAGGCCAGTTGACGGCCGAGCAGGTCAAGGCGAAGCCGGGGCCGGGACAACCCACCCCGGGAGGCCAGGGCGACCAGGCCCATGGCCAGTTGGATGGCAGAGGCGACCACGATGGCCCAGGCCACCGGGACCAGGCCGGCTGCTGCCGGCCGGCTGCGGGTGGCGGCGGCGGTGGTGACCACGGCGGCGGCCAGAGTGAGGGCAAAGAGCGCGGTAAGCAGGGCGGCCGTGCGGTGCCGGTTCTGGGCCACCAGGGAGTTAGCGACCTGGGACAGTGGAAAGGCGAAAATGGGATAGGGCGCAAAGGCCCGGAGCAGGGGAAGTGCGCCGGGGTTGTGCCAGTTGTGGGCCAGGGTTGGCGCAGCCGCCCAGAGTCCGAAGGCGGCCAGGGTGCCGATGGCAGCCAACAACAGGGCGGACTGGGTGGTGAAGAGAGAGCGGTCCTTGGCCTCGAGCCGGGGCACGAAGAAGAGCACGCTGGCGGGGATGCCCAGCAGCAGGAAGGGCGCGGCCGCGTTGTAGGCCAGCCACATCTGCTTGTAGGATCCCCACTGGGTGGCGGTGAGGAGCCTGGTAAGCACCATCACCGTGGCCATGCTGGCCAGGGATTGGATGCCGTTGCCCGTGATGAGAAAAGCGGCCCTGTCTGCAAGGCGTAATGTCTTTGCCATGGGTCCTGTTGCAGCCTATGGTGTGGCGCTTGCGGCGAAGTATAATGGGCCGGGCCCCGGAAGGCGGGGCTGCGGGCGCCCGCCCGGGTTTCACAGGGGCCGGCGGAACCGCCCGGCATTCCTATTCGAGCATGGGGTGGGTTGTCCTGCCCGGCACGGTCCGGGCGGAGGAGGCGAGTAATGAGACTGCGTCTGGCGCAGGTAGGGCTGGCCCTGGTGCTGGCTGCGGGGATGGCGGGCACCCAGCAGACGGTTTTTGGCTGGGCGCCGGTGGGGAGCGGGCCGGAGGCGCCGGCCGTGGTCACCTTCACTGGCAGCCGGCTGTTCACCATCACCATGCCTGCGGGCGGGCTGAATCCGGCCACCCGGGCCCAGGTGATCGCCGCCCGGCTGGAGGCCCTGCGCCAGGCAGGGACGCTGACCCCCGGCAGCATCGGCACCGTGCAACTGTCCGGCTTGCCGGACCACGCGGTCATCACCTGCACCACCACGGCGGGGTGCGCCTCCATTCTCACGGTGGACCCTGCTCTGGCAAAGGATGTCGCACCGCAGCAGGCCAACGTCGCCTATGTGGCGGCCTGGTGGGCCTCGCTGCTGGCTGACCACCTGCTGGCGGCCGCGGGCCAGCCGCCGCAGTATACCGTGGGCACCCCGGTGGGGGACCTGCTAACCGGAATCGCCTCGCGCATTGCACGCGATCCCCGGCTGACCTTTTCGGACGCCCTGGCCACGCTGTCACGAACGCAGACCGATACCCTGAACGAGGCCTCGCAGGCGCTGCCGCCGGGATGGCAGCCGCACCCGCTGGGGCAGGCCGTAACGCCGGCGCCCGCCCCCGCGGTGGCCGAGCCGGCGCCCGGGCCGGCAGTAGCGGTGCCCGCACCCCAGCCCGGAGTGCCGGCCCCCGCCTGGAAAGTGGTACGCCAGGCCAACGACGTGGTGATCACCTGGGAGGGGGACCCCGCCGCGCTACAGTCCGTGCAGTTTGTGCTGGTGGACAAGAACTTTGACCCCCTGCAGGTGATCGAGGTCAACCAGCCGCCCTTCACCGCCCGCTTTTCCTCGCCTCCCACCTCAGCGGTGATTCGCATCTGGGCCACCGATGCTTCCGGCAATGAAACGCTCACCCTGCTTCCCGTCACCACGCTGCCCCCCGTGCGCATACCGGGCCAGGACCAGGTCCTGCCGCAACCCGGGCCGGTGCCGGGGCAACTGCAGAACCCCAACTTCTGAGGGGGTGCCGGCGGAGGGTTGGGGGTAGCCCGCGCCTTGACAACTCTGGTCGCCGGCGGCTACAATGTGCCATGGTGACGCCCACCCGCCGGTGGGCGTTCGTGTTGCGTGGGTCGTTAGCTCAGCTGGTAGAGCAGGGGACTCTTAATCCCAAGGTCAAAGGTTCGAATCCTTTACGACCCACCAGCGTTCCGATAAGCACACGCCGCCGCTCACCCCATCCCGCCGCTCCGGCGCCAGGCACTGCCAATGGATTCTGAGGAAAGCAGCCCCACCCATGCCCACGGCGGGCGCGACCTGACCACGGGAAGCATCCCCCGCCAGTTGGTGACGTTTGCCCTGCCCCTGCTGGCAGGCAGTGCCATCCAGTGCGCCTACACCCTGGTGAACCGCATCTGGGTGGGCCAGTTCCTGGGGCCGGAGGCGTTGGCTGCGATCACCGTAACCATGCAGGTCACCTTCGTGCTGGTGGCGCTGGCCAACGGGCTGACTATGGGCTCGAGCATCCTGGTGTCGCAGTTCGTGGGGGCGCGCAACTGGGAGGCGGTGCGCCGGGTGGTACAGAGTTCGGTGCTGCTGATCCTCATCCTGGGCGGCGTGCTGCTGGTGGCGGGGGAAATTGCCGCCCCGGCCCTGCTGCGGGCAATCAACACGCCCCCGGAGGCCTGGCGCCTGGCGCTGCCCTACATGCGGATCTTCATCGGCGCCTTCCCCCTGGTTTTCACGGGCTTCCTCACCATCGCGCTGCTAAGGGGGACGGGCGACTCGCTGACCCCCCTTTACTTCCAGGCGGCGGGGGTGGTAATCAACGCCATTCTCGACCCCCTGCTGATGCTGGGCTGGCTGGGCTTTCCCCGCCTGGGCCTGAACGGCACTGCGGTGGGCATGCTGGTGGGGCAGACGGTCACCATCGTGGCTTTCTTTGTCTACCTGCACCGCAAGAAGCACCTGCTCTCTCCTGACTGGCGGGGGCTGCGTCCTGATTGGCAGATGGCCAAACTGACCGCCAAGATCGGCCTGCCGGCCGGGGCCCAGCAACTCCTGGTCTCGCTGGGCGGGGCGGTGGTGATCACCTTCGTGAACCGATTTGGCGAGAATGCCACCGCCGGCTTCGGCGCTGCTGGGCAGGTGGACATGGTGCCCTTCTTCGTGGCCATGTCCTTTGGTATGGCGGTGTCGGTGCTGGCGGGCCAGAATATCGGCGCCGGGCGCTTTGCTCGCGTCCGCCATACCTTCTGGGCGGGCCTGGCGCTCAGCGGCAGCCTCGTCACGGTGTTCTCACTGCTGGCGGTGACCTATCCCACCGGCATCATGCGTCTGTTCGTCAACCCCGCCCATGACCCGGCGCCCTTTGCCATCGGGGTGGAGTACCTGCGAATTGTGGGAGCGTCGTACCTCTTCTTTGCCGTGATGTTTGCGGGGGTGGGGGTGATCAATGGCGCCGGGCACACCTTCGTCGGCACCATTACCACGCTGGTAGGCCTATGGCTGGTGCGCATCCCCCTGGCCGCCTACCTCTCCCACCGCATGGACAGCGTCACTGGCATCTGGTACGCAATGGTGATCAGTTTTTCGGTCTCGATGCTGCTGAGCGTGGGCTATGTGCTCTCAGGCCTGTGGAAGCGACCGATAGTCAAGCACGGCCTGGCACCGGCGGCGGAGGTGGCCCAGGCGCCGCAGCAAAGTGGAGTGATAGAGCCCCTGTAGGGCGAGAGCAATGCCCTCGCCCGGCGGCGCCGCTCGTGCTATAGTAGCGGCATGGCACGTGTGCGCGAGCGTTGGCGGGCAGCACTGGTACAGTTTTCCCCGGTGCTGGGGGACGTCCCCGCGAACCTGGAGCGGCACCTGGCGGAGGCGGCGCGGGCGCGGCAGGCGGGGGCGGACCTGGTCGTCTTTCCCGAACTGAGCCTGACCGGCTATTACCTGCGCGACCTGGTGGGCGAGGTGGCGCTGGGGCTGGCATCGGAGCCGATGCAGCGGCTGGCCGAGGCCAGCGCCGAGGTGTCGCTGCTCGTCGGCTTCGTGGAGGAGTCGGAGGACTTTCGCTTCTACAACAGCGCGGCCTACTTTGAGGGCGGGCGGTTGGTGCATGTCCACCGCAAACTCTACCTGCCCACCTACGGGATGTTCGACGAGGAGCGCTACTTCGATGCTGGCGAACACATTCGGGCCTTTGACACCCGCTTTGGACGGATGGCGGTGGCGGTGTGTGAGGACCTGTGGCACCCTTCCGTGCCCTATGTGGCGAGCCAGGACGGCGCGCTGACCTTCATCACCGTCGCCAACAGCCCGGGCCGGGGAATTGCCGGGGAGCAGATTGACACCGCCCAATCCTACGAGGCACTGGTGCGGGGATACGGGCAGTTCTTCCAGATGTACTGCCTGCTGGCCAACCGGGCAGGGTGGGAGGAGGGGGTAGCCTTCTGGGGAGGCTCCATGGTGGCCGACCCCTGCGGGGAGATCGTGGCCCGCGCCCCCTTGCTCGAGGAGTACGTGCTGCAGGTAACCATAGACCCCCTGGAGGTACGGCGATCCCGGCTGCGGGCGTCGCTGGTGGGCGACGAGCGGCTGGAACTGACCTTGCATGAACTGGAGCGCATTCGCAGTGAACGCACTCAGCATCAACACTGACCTGGCTACCCGTCTGCTGACCGGTTTCATCCGGGAGGAGACGGCAAAGTTTGGTATCAACCGGGTGATCCTGGGGCTGTCGGGAGGAGTGGATTCCTCCCTATCCGCTTTCCTGGCGGCGCGGGCGCTGGGGCCGGAGAACGTGATCGGATGCATGATGCCCTACCGCACCAGCAGCCCCCAGAGTAAGGCCGACGCGCTGCTCGTGGTGGAGCAACTGGGGATCCAGAGCCTGGAGATTGAGATCACGCCCCAGATTGACGCCTACTTCGCGCGCTTCCCCGACGCCTCCAACCAGCGCCGGGGCAATAAGATGGCGCGCGAGCGTATGACCATCCTCTACGACCAGTCGGTGGCACACGAGGCCTTCGTCCTGGGCACCAGCAACAAGACCGAGTCGCTCCTGGGCTACACCACGCTGTGGGGGGATATGGCCTGTGCGCTGAACCCCATTGGCGATCTCTACAAGACCCAGGTGCGGCAACTGGCGGCAGCCCTGGGGGTGCCCGAGCGCATCATCTCCAAGCCGCCCAGCGCCGACCTGTGGCCGCAGCAGACCGACGAGGAGGAAATGGGCCTGACCTACGAGGAAGTGGACCGCCTGCTCTTCCAGATGGTGGACCGGCGCATGCCCCAGGAGCGGCTGGTGGAGATGGGCTTCTCCCCCGCGTTCATCGAACGGGTGTCGAAAATGGTGCAGGGGTCGCAGTACAAGCGCCGTATCCCGCTGGTGGCCAAGGTTTCACACCGCAGCATTGACCGGGATTTCCGGTATCCGAGGGACTGGGGGCATTGAGGGCCGGCGGATGGGCCCTGGGCGGATAGGCGTGTAGGGAGACAAAGGCTGGGTGGAACAACGCGAGACCATCGCCTCATATCGCAGTTGGAGTCGCTGGTTCCCAGGGTAAGCGGGGGCGACGCAAAGTAAGGGCGGGGCCATGGCCCCGCCCTTTGAGATGACGGCCCTTGCGGGCCTACTACAAACCACTCAGATCCGGTGCTCCGCCCGCAGCATGCGGATGAAGCCCTCGCACATGTCGGCGAGCGGGCTGGCGCAGCCGTAAATGAGGCGGCCGGGATCACAGACCTTCTTGTCCTCGGCATCCACCAGCGCTGAGTTGGCCACCAGGAAATCCCGCATGTACTTCACCGCCACCACCTTGCCGATGGTAGCCTTGTTCAGTTTGCTAATAAGCCCGCGATGGGCCGCGGTGTCCTCGTCGGAGACCGAGGTGCCGCCGTGCCCGGTGGTGGGCCGCCAGCAGCCAGACTGGTAGAGCAACTCGTTCACCCGCAGCAGGAGGTCGGTGTTGAGCGATTGCTTCTGGTCTGACTTCGCCCCGTGCAGGGTGCCGAAGTCATACGCTACCACGTCCACGTCGGTGTCCCGCACGTATTGCAGCACTCGCTGCGCGCTCTCCTCCACGGGAATCTGGGCGGCAGCAACGTGCTCCACGCCGTCCTCCACCCCGCCGATCACGGAGACCTCGCCCTCCACGAGCACGTCATTCGCCCGGCCCATGGCCACGATCTCGCGGGTCAGGGCGACATTCCGGTCGTAAGGGAGTTTGCCGGCATCTATCATGAAGTAGGAGATCCGGCCACTGGTGATGGTGCCCTCGGCGTACTCCATCAGGTCCTTCATCTTGGCGTCGAAGTCGGGGCCGGGGTCGGGCACGGTGACGTGGTCGCAGGCCAGGGCCACCGCGGCGCCGGCGAAGGGCTGCTTGGCGACGCTGCCATCAGGCCGCACCCGGTTCAGCCAGCCGCCGTAACTCGCGGCGTGCTCCAGGTAGGCGGCGGCGGCGAAGACGCCTGCCAGTTTCGAGCCTGAGCCCCACTCCGAAAAGACCCGGGGGCTGGATTCCAGGATGATCGGGCTCTGCAGGTCCGCGGAGACGGCCATGGCCGCGATAAGCCAGGCGTCGGAGTAGACGTTGAGCGCGAGCAGGCCGTGCCGTTCCTCAAGTGGCTTGAGCCGTCCCTCGGCATCGTACACACAGGTGTCGGCGAGATACTGCTTGACTTCAGAGGCGGTGAGAATCTTCATCCTATCCTTCCCTCAGGCTTCCCGGCACAGTTGCTGTGCGAGTCGGTACAACTCGATATCCACGGTGCGGTTGCGGGCCAGGGCCTCGGCCAGGGGCACGGGCACCAGCGTCCCGCCCTTGGCGGCGACCATACGGTCGTAGGCCTTCTCGTGCAGCAGGTCCACGGCCCGGGCGCCCATGCGCATCCCCAGCAGACAGTCGAAAGAGGAGGGCGGGCCGCTACGTTGCAGGTACGAGAGGATCACCACCCGGGGCTTGACCCCGGTCTCCTTCTTGATGTCGTCGGCGAGGGCGTTGGCCACACCCCCGGGCTTGGCGTGGCCGAAGGCATCCGTCTCGCCCGCCACGCTGCCGCTGGAGAGGGTGACCCCCTCGGAGACACACACCATGCTGTACGGCGCGCCGGCCGCTCGCCTGGCCTCCAGGTGCTTACAGAGATCGGCCACGTCCACCGGCACCTCGGGCACACACAGGTAGTGGCAGCCGCCGGCCAGCCCGGCATTGACGGCAATCCAGCCGGCGTCCCGGCCCATCACCTCCACCAGCATATCCTGCTGGTGGGAGTAATTGGTGGAGTGCATGCGCCGGATGGCCTCGGTGCAGATGGAGACGGCGGTGTCGTAGCCGATGGAGAAATCGGTCTCCCCGATGTCGTTGTCAATGGTCTGGGGCAGGCCTACCGCGGGCAGGCCCATCTGGCAGAGCCGGTGCGCCACGCCCAGGGTGTCATCTCCGCCCATGGCGATGAGGGCATCCAGGCCCAGGGCGCGGATGGACTCCAGCACCTTCTCCGGCCCCTTTTCGATCTTGAAGACGTTGGTGCGCGAGGTCTGGATGATGGTACCCCCGGTATAAGGAATGTCGGCCACCGCCTCCAGGGAGAGGGGGACAGTGTCACGCTCGAGCAGCCCGGCCCAGCCCCGGCGTAGGCCGATCACCTCCCAGCCGTAGTGGTGGGCCCGGCGCACGACCGCCCAGATGGCGGCATTGATGCCCGAGGAATCCCCGCCCCCGGTCATGATCCCAACTCTCATACTACAACTCTCCTTCGCTCAGGTTCGCCCCCTGCCGGTCCAGCTCGGCGCGTAGCCGGTCGTAGGCGACCTGGCGGGGCGGGATGTGCGCTTGTGCCGCGAGCGCGGCGGCGATGCCGGCGGCCTGGCCCATGCAGATGCAGATGGGCATGATACGCACGGCCGCCTGTGCCTCGTGCGTGGCGGAAATGGAACGGCCTGCAACCAGCAGGTTGTTTATCCCCACGGGGAGCAGGCAGCGAAACGGAATATGGTAGGCCTGGCCCTCCGGGGGGTGCTGGATCACGGTGCCGGAGCCGGCCGGGTTGTGGATGTCTATGGGATAGTTGCCCCGGGCCACCACGTCGGGGAAGTGGCGGGCGGTCAGGACGTCATCGGCGGTCAGGGTGTAGTCGCCGCGGATACGGCGGGACTCGCGCACCCCCAGGCTGGTAGCCATGGACTGCAGGTAGGCGCGCGCGAAGCCGGGCACCCGGGCGCGCAGGAAGCGCACCATCTCCCGCACCTGATCGCGGGCCTGCAGTTCGGCAGCCGTCAGGGACTCCGGGTCCACCGGGTTGTGGCGCACCACCCGGGTGGTGTTGAAGTGGATCACATCGGCCGCCGGGTGGTAGAACCAGAGCACGTTCTCCCGGGGGTTGGTGATGCGGCCCGCGGCCCGCTCCTCATCGTAGAGGCGGTTGATGCCGGCGCGGTCGGGCATGGCCGCGACGTCCACCCCCGCCATGCGAAAACAAAGGGTGAAGGGCTGGGTGAAGCCGTCCTCCTCTCGCCCCACCGCACAGGGCACGCCTGCCCAGGCGGCCAGGTCGGCGTCGCCGGTGGCATCCACCCACTGCTCGGCCTGCAGGCGTACGGTGCCGGCCTTGGTGACCGCCGGGAGGGAAACGATGCGCCCCTCGGCCACCTCCGGCTCGGCAATTACGGCATCGAGCAGCAGGCGCACTCCCGCCTCGCGGCAGAGGTCGTCGGCGATGAACTTGAACTCCTCAGCGTCGAAGCACCCCTGCCCCCGGCTATGGGGACTGCCCAGCGCTCCCGCCTGCCGCAGGCGGTCCACGATCTCCAGGTACAGGCCGGCGGAGAGGCTGGTGCCATCGGGCAGGTGGTTGCTCATGAAGGGGTTGATCAGGCCCGCGGTGGCCATGCCGCCCAGATACCCCTGGCGCTCAACCAGCAGGGTGTCTGCGCCCAGGCGGCCGGCAGCAATGGCCGCGGCCAGGCCGGCCGGCCCGCCGCCCGCGACGACTACCTGGGCGGAATAGGTGTGGGGCATGCGTCCTCTCCTCGGATGGCACGGGCTTTCACTTTGGCCCGGCTACTGCAGTTTCCTTCTCAGGATGTCCCCGGCCAGTTGGGGGTTGGCTCGGCCCTGGCTCTGGCGCATTACCTGGCCGATGAGGAAGCCGAGCGATTTCTCCTTGCCCCCCCGGTAGTCGGCGGCCACCTGCGGATTGGCGGCAATCACCGCGTCGGCGATGGCCTCGAGTTCGGAGGTGTCGCTGATCTGGGTCAGCCCCTTCTCGGAGACGATGTCGGCTGGCAGGCGCTCAGTACCGAACATCTCCTCGAACACCGCCTTGGCGACCTTGGTGTTGATCACCTTGCGGGCCACCAGGTCCAGCAGGCCCGCCAGCTGGCGGGGGGTGAGAGGGTTCCGGGCGGGCTCGAGGCCCCGGTCGTTGAGCAGGCGCAGCAGTTCGCCCATGGTCCAGTTGGAGACGGCTTTGGGGTCGTCATGCAGGCGCACTGTCTCCTCGAAGAAGTCTGCGAGAGCGCGGTCGGCAGTGAGCACGCCGGCGTCGTAGTCCGGCAGCGCGTACTGGGTGAGGAAGCGCCGGCGGCGGGCGAGGGGGAGTTCCGGTAGTTCGGCGCGGGCGCGCGCCAGCCAGGCGGCGTCGAAGACCACGGGCACCAGGTCAGGCTCGGGGAAGTAGCGGTAGTCGTGGGCCTCCTCCTTGGAGCGCATGGCCTCGGTCACCCCACGCTCATCATCCCAGAGGCGGGTTTCCCGGGCCACGGTGCCGCCGTCGGCAATCACCTCTCGCTGGCGGGCGATTTCATACTCCAGCGAACGCTGGACAGCGCGGAAGGAGTTCAAGTTCTTCATCTCCACCCGGTTGCCCATGGGGGCGCCGGGCGGGGCCACGGAGACATTGGCCTCGAAACGCAGTTGGCCCTCCTCCATCTTGGCCTCGGAAACGCCCAGGTAAAGCAGCACCGCCCGCATCGCGGTCATGTAGGCCATCACCTCGTCCACGGAATCCAGGTCGGGCTCGCCCACAATCTCAAGCAGGGGCACCCCCGAGCGATTGTAGTCAATCAGGCTCTCCTGCCCGCCGGCCTCGGGGTGCAGGAGTTTGCCGGTGTCCTCCTCGAGGTGCACGTCGGTGATGCCCACGCGTTTGGTGGTGCCATCCAGCGGAATCTCCAGGTACCCCCCGGTGCCGAAGGGGCGGCGCTTCTGACTGATCTGGTAGTTCTTGGGCAGGTCGGGATAGTAGTAGTTCTTGCGCTCGAAGTAGGCGGGGACGCTGATCTCACACTGCAGGGCCAGGGCCACTCGCAGAGCGTATTCCACCGCCTTGCGGTTGACCACGGGCAGGGTGCCCGGTAGCCCCAGGCACACGGGACAGGTCTGACTGTTGGGCGGCGCCAGCGGCCGGGTGCTGCAGGAGCAAAAGACCTTCGAGTCGGTAGCCAGTTCGGCATGGATCTCGAGACCGATGCGGGGAACCAGCACGCCGGTGGCAGCAGGCATAGGCAACTCCTCCAGGCCTGGTGAAGCCTGTTGCTCCATGATAGCGCAAACCGGGCGAGACGGGGAAGGGCGGACAGTGAGAGGTCATCTGTAGCCCAGCGCGGCGTCGCGTGGCACGGGAGTTGCCAGGCGCAAGGCAAGCGTGTGCCCTCACGCGTATCCTGCCCTGGGGAGGTGTCCGGTGCGTAAGCATGCTGCTACCGCCGTGCCCCTGCTCGCCCTCTGCCTGGCCCTGCTGGCAATCTGCCCACCCAGTGCCGCGGTGGGGCGAACCCTGGGCGTGCAGCCGTCCAGTATCACGGTCGCACCCGGCGGATTGGCGAGCGTGACTCTGGCCCTGGACGACGGTACGGGCGTGGCCGGGTTCCAGGTGGACCTGGGCTTTGACCCGGCGCTGCTCGCGGTGGAATCCTGCGTCCGGGGGGCGGCCATCGCAGATGGCGGCAAGTGGGGCTTCAACTACAGCCAGCCGTCCGCGGGCACGCTGCGCGTGCTGGCGTACGCCCAGGATCCTCAGCACGTGGCGCTGAACGCGGGCGCCAACGCCCTGGTTACGGTGGGCCTGCGGGCGGCGACCAGCCCCGGCACGAGCAACCTGACGCTCTCCGGGGGCGTATTGGCGGATGCCATCGGCGACCCGATAGACGTTGATACCGCCTCCGGCCAGGTGACCATCAGCGGCCCGCTCACGGCGGAGGCAGGCCCCGACAAGACCATCGCTGCCGGCGGCTCCACCACTCTGGAGGGCTCGGCCACCGGCGGCACTCCACCCTACGCCTATGCCTGGCTGCCGGTGACGGGCCTTGACGACCCCTCCTCCCCTACCCCGGTTGCCTCGCCCAGCGAAACCACGACCTACACTCTCACGGTGACGGACGATGTGGGAGCGACCGCTACGGATACGGTGACGGTGACCGTGGGCGCGGCGCCGCTGGTGGTGGAGGCGGGCCCTGGTAAGTCCATCACCATCGGCGAAACCGTCGAACTGGAAGGCGCGATAAGCGGGGGCTCGCAGCCCTACACCTGCCGGTGGGAACCCGCCCTCTGGGTATCCGATCCTGGTATCCTGCGCCCCCGGGCAAAGGTGTACGAGACGACCACCTTCACGCTCACGGTCACCGACGCCCTGGGGGCCACCGGGCAGGATACCGTCACCGTAACCGTGGACGGCACACGCACTGTCTCCCTGCCGGATGTTAGCGGCCAGGCCGGCGAGGAGGTAGAGGCGGTGCTGGGGATTGACTATTGCTTCCGAGTGTTTGCATTCGAGGTGGTAGTGGGCTTTGACCCGGACGCCAAGGACTTCGTGGCCGCAGTGCCCTCCGAGAACCTGGTCGCGTGGACCATCAACTCCGAGATGTTGGCCCCAGGCCAGGTGCGGGTGACCGGCACGGGCGACCTCGGCCCGGTGGACGCCTGCGCACTGGTGGCGATCCGCTTCCGCGAGAAAGGCGAGCCGGGGACCACCGCGCTCACCCTCGAATCATGCGTGCTACGCGACGGAGAGGTAACCATACCCGTGCGCACCGTGAATGGGACCAACACTATCACGGCCGGCAACCGGCCGCCTGTGCTGGAGGCAGTTGGTAACCGCATGGTCGCGGAGGGTGACACTCTGACCATTACCCCGGAGGCGACCGACCCCGATGGCGACCCATTGACCTGGTCGGCGCTCAACTTGCCGCCGGGCGCGGTCTTCGACGGGCCCAGCCACACCTTCACCTGGACCCCGGACTATGACCAGGCTGGGAGTTACCCGGGGGTGCACTTCGAGGTCAGTGACGGTGACCTGGCGGACTGGGAGGATATCACCATCACCGTTGCCCACACCAACCGGCCGCCTCGCCTGGAAGGACTGGAGGACCGGACTGTCCAGGTCGGCCAGACGGTAACCTTCCAGGTGAACGGCAGCGACCCGGACGGCGATCCGCTTACCTACTCGGCGGAGAACCTGCCTGCCGGCGCTGCCTTCGACCCGGATACCCGCACCTTCGCCTGGTCACCGACGGCGGACCAGATTGGGATTCACAGCGTGCTGTTCCGGGCGAGCGACGGGGACCTTGCCGACTTTGAGTATGTAACCATCGCGGTGAGCGCGGCCCCGTGCGGCATGAGCATCACCACGCTGCACCTGCCCACCACCGTGCACGTGGGGCACCTGCATCCGGTATGGGTGCGGCTGTTCAACAGCGGCATGGAGGCCTGCACGGTGACCGTGACCCTGCAGCGTGCGGCCCCCACCGCAGGCCTGCGCTCCGCACCCCAGACCGTCACCGTGCGGCCCGGCGAGACCCAGAAGGTGGTCTTCCCCTACCGCTTCAGCCAGGAGGAAATGCCGCTGGTGACCCTCTGTGGCACCGCCTGCTGCGCGCACGGGCACACGGAGACGCGCGAGGAAACGGCGCGCGTGGCAAAGTGACGGGTGAGTATCATTCCCACGGCCGCCGCCCGGAGCGCGTCGCGGGTGAGCGCCTCTCCTCCAGCGGCGGGCGGAGGAATCTCGCTCCGGAAAAGCCAACGCTCCCGTGTCATTCCGACGGCCGCCGCCCGGAGCGCGTCGCGGGTGAGCGCCCCTCCTCCG
>Ga0315298_1001669_pt1 | contig 39885 bp, 37 predicted proteins | sample WHS_1_MG_FD_203077 | JGI IMG/M metagenome (GOLD analysis project Ga0315298, IMG submission 203077) | Extremophilic microbial mat communities from Washburn Hot Springs, YNP, Wyoming, USA - WHS_1_MG | ecosystem: Environmental > Aquatic > Thermal springs > Hot (42-90C) | place: USA: Wyoming... | reverse complement strand
CTAAAGAATTATCAGCTAAAGCATACATATACAACATGCTAATAAACCTACAAAACTAAATGAAAGCGGGCGGATAAAAACTAGGAGAGGAACCCCAACCAAAAAAGAATTAAGCCACAAAGTTATAGATTTTAATCCGGTAAGAAAGGCAGTAAATACAGTAACCAAAAGAAGGAGACCAGGGAAGAAGTTGATTGCATTGGGAATAAGCTCGATAATCTTGCCTGAACCGACAGGGTTGAGTGATGTCATAGGATTATCTTTAATAGCCTTTGGCAAAATCATTGAAAGAACATATTCCTATTTGGGAATAAAGGATGTAAGAGAAGAAGCTTTAGATGCATTAGAAAGTATTTCATCACTAAATTCTGAAGTGATGATCAGCTCACATTGTCCATCATATTAAATTGAAAAGAAGATACTCATCAATTATCCAAGCTAATATTTTAATAATACCAAATTAGACCGTTATCGCAGGAATGGTTAAACCAGATTTAATATTGATACATCCACCAAGCGTATACGATTTTAGAAAAGAGTCCATAATATACGGTCCTATTAACGATGTCATTCCATCAACCTTCATATTTGATATGTACCCTATAGGCTTTGTAACTATATTAGGATATTTAGAGAGGCATGGTTACAATGTAAGAATAATCAATTTAGCCTTAAAGATGCTGGAGAATCAGAAATTCGACCCTGAGGCTTTGATAAAAAGCCTTAACCCTAAAGCATTTGGAATAGATTTTCATTGGTTGGTTCATGCTCAAGGTAGTTTAGAAAGTGCAAAAATAATTAAAAAGTATCACCCAGATACTCCAGTTTTATTAGGAGGATTATCTTCCACATATTTTCATGAAGAAATAATTAAGAATTATCCACAAGTCGATTATGTTATTCGAGGCGATTCAACAGAGCAACCTTTACTTCAATTGATGCAATGTATAGAGGAAAATAAATGTCCAAAAGATGTGCCAAATGTCACATGGAGAGATGATGCTAAGATATACACAAATCCATTAACCTTTGTACCTGATAAATTAGATGATTTTGCCTTAGATGCTGGTAGTATAGTAAAAGCATCCTTGAGATATTGGGATATATCAGGGCATCTTCCATATCATAAATGGAACGATTATCCAATAACTTCTGTTTTAGCCTGCAAAGGATGTATACATAATTGTGTAACATGTGGTGGCTCTAATTACACTTATAGAATGTTGTGCAATAGATCTTCACTAGCATATATGAAGCCAGAGAAGCTTGTTGAAGGGATGAAGATAATTCAACAATACACAAACGGACCTATTTTCATTCTAGGAGACCTTCGCATGATTGGTAAAGATTACGCTGAATCTGTTTTGATTAATATGAAGAAAGAGAAAGTTGACAACCCAGTCATTTTAGAGCTCTTTAAGCCAGCTGATGAAGATTACTTGGAGAAGATAGCTAATAGTGTTCCTAACTTTAGCTTTGAGATTTCTCCTGAATCACATGATGAGGCTATACGCTATGCTTTTGGCAGAGCTTATAAGAATGATGAATTGGAGAAGAATATATCAAAAGCACTTGAGTTAGGATGCCAAAGATTTGATGTTTTCTTTATGATTGGACTCCCTTACCAGACAAAGGAATCAGTATTAAATACAGTAAAATACTATGATAGTTTGCTAAAGAACCATAAGAGTGATAGGAGATTACGTGCTTTTATAGCTCCCTTAGCACCCTTTTTAGACCCAGGAAGCATAGCCTTTGAAGATCCTGAGAAAAATGGGTATCAGGTATTCTTTAAGGAACTTGAGAAATATAGACAAGCCATGCATAGTCCAAGCTGGAAATACTTTCTAAATTATCAGACCCTATGGATGAGTAGAGATGAATTAGTAGAGGTTACTTATGAAGCTGCATATCTATTGAATCGCATAAAAGTTCAGCACGATCTTATCAATCCTCGAATAGCTGAAAAGACAGAATTGCAAATAAAATCTGCTCGTATTGCATTACAAAAAATAGATGAGATAATGAAGATTCATGAGCCTGAGTTACGTTCACAGTATCTAAAAGACTTAAAAAATCAGATCGAAGATGCAAATCAAAGGTTACTTTGCTCTAAAGACGAGCTACTTAAATGGTCTTGATTTTTAGGGGATATTTTTGGCGATTGTAAAAGGGCTTAGCTATCTTGACCTTGAAGAGCCAAGGATATTGGCTTTTTGTGGTAAGGGCGGCGTTGGTAAGACTACATGTGCATCTGCTACTGCTTTTCATTTTGCTAAAAAAGGGTTCAGCACGCTACTTATCTCCAGTGATCCAACTCCATCATTATCAGATATTTTAGAGGTCAATGTGAGAGGAAATATAACTCCAATTTACTACTATAAGAATCTTAACGCTATAGAGTTAGACTATGATCTTATAGTAAAAAGATGGAAAGAGAAGTTTGGTTATGAAGTTTACGAGGTTTTATCATCCTTCTTGCCGGTAGGGGAAGAGATAATAGACTATGTCGCTGGAGCACCAGGTATAGACGAAGAGTTTGCGCTGAGTTATGTACTCGATATTTACGAAAGTGGCAACTATGATGTGATAGTTTGGGATACAGCCCCTGCAGGAGGTACTCTTTCTCTCATCAAACTTCAAGATAAATTTTATAGGCATTTAGGTGAAGCTGCAAAATTGTATGTAAAAGTGCGCAAGGCAGTAGAGATACTCACAAAGGGAAGAGCGAGAAGAGACCCTTTGAACATAATAGCGTCTTGGGAAAAACTGGCTGAAAGAGTTCTTAATATGCTAAGAGATAAAAGAACTCATGCAATAATAGTCACCATTCCTGAGGCTTTAGGAGTCCATCAGACAGAGAGAGTCTTTAAAGAGCTTGAAGCCTTTGGTATGCATGTCAGAAAGATACTTGTGAATTATGTTGTTACAGAGGATATTTGTGCTTGTGACTTTCATAGACAAAGAGCCAGCATGCAAAAGAATTATCTAGCTATTTTAAGGGAGAGATATGAAAAAGAGCCTGGTTTAGCCATTCTTCCACAATTACCACATGAAGTTAGAGGGATGAAAGCCATAAAGAGGGTTGAAGAACTATTATTCTGATAAAAGATATATTATAGTACCATTAGATGGTAGTGAAATGTCAGATAAAGCATCTTTACCTATATGCTCATCATGTAATAGACCTATAATGCCAGGGGAGAAAGCAGTAAAGTTCTACTGTTTTAACTGTGGGCAAGTACTGATGTGGAGATGTGAGAGATGCAGAAAATTTTCAAGAGATTATAAGTGCATAAATTGTGGTTTCATAGGTCCATGATAAGCATCGTAAAAATTCTTTAAATTGTGAATAAAAAAGAAGATGTAATGTACTGATCAAAAAATGGAGCAAATTCCTTAAGGAAAGTATCTTTTTTAATATTAATTTTGCTGCTCAGCAGAAATTCTTTAACTGTCTTGTTTTTCTCTTCATATATTTTTGCCAATCTTGGATCTTTTGCGGCTAAGAATTCATGAAAACTAAATGGAAGCAACTCGAAGAAAAATGCTCTTCCGACTATTAGTAATTTTTACTATGTTTAAATTTTACTAATGTTAAGTTGCTAGAAGGCAGAATTCATTTTCTGATGATAATTTAGTTCGAATAAACAGCTTGTCTAAATTTGCTTATAGAAACCTGACAGCATCCCTAAGAATTATTGAAGCTTTCTTAACTCTTCTATTATCTTTTCCTTATCACTCTCAGTATACCTGATTGTTGTGAATATTCCTTTCCAGCTGTCCAAGAATGTAGCTTTTCTTAATTCAGGAATTATCCTCTGCTCAATTTTCGATTGAAAAACTCTTGGATAAGGCAATATCTCTTTTACTCTCTCTTTAAGCCCTTTTGGAACACCATTTTCATGGATTAGCGAAGCTATATCTCTAATATCAGAAGCTCTAGAAGAAACAACCTTCATAATAAAATAATCTAAATAGCTTGGTACTGCAACGTGAATGCTCTCATCAGATATGGGCACAAACCTGCTGTTATTAATCATCTTTTCATCTATCAGAATCACTTCTCCATCTTTCCTTCCCCTTATCTCTCCTTCCATAAAATCCAATGATATTTTTATCTTAACCCTGTCGTATTGTATGAGCTTTACCAATCTCATGAATCCATAGCTCTCATACCTCTCTTCCTTTTCGATGCTATATCCTTCGGGCATAATTGCTTTTAATTCGTCTAAGTTCCAACCGTTCTTCTTTCTAACAATAAAATCACAATCTCTTGTGAACCTTGATAAAGGGATAAAGGCTCTTAAGGCATAACCGCCTATCAGGATAAGTTTAGGGTCTTTGAAACTATCAGTCTTATTAGAGATATGCTGAACTGCTTTCAAAAGCTCTTCTTCTCTCTTCTTCATCATTTCAATTGCTTTAGGCAAACTCCATCACTTTCTCAACAGCTTCTTCAACCAATTCTTTAACATCCTCTTGCTTCAAGCCAGTTGCTTTAACATTGAATATCTTTTTTCCTAAGTGTTGATTGAACAAATTACATCCATATTTTATAACATTCCAGACCCTTGTATCAGTCTTAGAGATTCTTTTCCATCTAGCTAACTGCTTCACTTTTTCAAAAGAGATTTCATCTCTTCTAAAGTATAAAACAGCGAATGCGTCTAAGAACGACCAATCAGCTATACAGTTCACTAAGCAGGATTCTGGCGTTTCGATAAATAAATTATCAACCTTCTTGTAATCATAAGGTATCTTATCATAATACTCAACCTCAAAGATCCATCCTCTCTCCTTACCAAATCTTTCTAAAGCTTTTTTGTAAGATGCATCTTGTACTGCCAAACGGTAAACATTTCTATGAACAAAATCATAGTTCCATATGCTTGCTGCAGTCTGCTTTATCAAAACCTTAAAACCTTTATCATTAGCTAAGAAATCCCAAACATCATGTTTTTCAGGAATATAATACCAGCCCCAATGAACATGCTCCACTCTACCTAATTTTCCTAATCTGTGCAAGTATTCTTTAGCTCTATCATCTATTCTTTTTGCTTCGCTAACCCTGAACAAGCTTCCCTTCCACTTTTCTCTCAAAGCTGAGCTGAACTGCTCTAAGTACATTTAAGTCACCTTTGATATAAGAATGGCACGTTAAATATTTAAAGCTATGTCACCTTTCTAAATAAAATGGCACAAATTTCTTAATTCAAAAAGAACATTAAATCAGAAGTTGACATAAGTATAAAAACTAAGTCCCATCGTAGTAGAATTGATCCATCCTACTCTGGTACCTGGGATCTGTGGTCACATATTCTTTGATGAGATTCATGCTTTATGCTTGGTTTCTTTCCCTTCAGTTGATAAAGCACTATAGGTCTCTTCTTTCCAAGGGGTACATTAACTTGCTCTATTACATTAAGTTCTATTAATCTCACAACAATTTCTCTGTATTTTTTCTTGTCCCAACCTAGAAGCTTCTTTCTCAGTTCTTGAAATGAATGGATAAGTGCTAACGCTCTCTAAGAATTTCTCTTCATCTTCACTAAAACTTAATTCGACTTTTGGCATATACGCCTTAAGCTCTTTCTTTGATATACTTCTTAGAAATACGTCTGGCGCTTCTATTATGAATGGCTCATCGATTAATGGTGTCTTTACAATAGCCTGCCTTTGCTTTAAACTGTTAAGATAATGTGTAAAGCAGTCCAAAGATGTGTACCAGTTACAGCCTAGAGATCTAGCTATTAGTTCTATGTCCTTCGAATCTTGGCTCTGTATGCAAACCACTTGTAATATTTATTTCAGCTAGTTCGCTCGGCAATATTTGTTTTTCTAACAGCAGTCTATCTAAAGTTTTGTTCCCAGTCTGTGGACCAATTTTAAGAATATCATTTTCTCCGTTACTCGGTAGATTGATGATATGAACAATAGCCGGCCTTATACCATACTGCCAGATGTAATCATCACCTTTAACCTTATCAAAATTATTCTTGTATACGACATTATCTACGGCAAAAGCACTAGCTTGTATTGCTAAAGGATATCCTTCTATCTCATGAATGTATTTTAGAAGTTTTACAACGTTCACGTGCTGATTTGGATTATTAAAATCATTTACTATCTCAGGATTATTTTGAGTTACATTAACAGCCTTCCACATATCCGCTATTGGTTGAGGAGAGTAAAGCGTAACATTACCTACAAGATTAACGCTGTTCCTTTCTATGTTTATTGGTTTGGCATAACCTAAGCGAATTGCTTCTTCTGAAAGCTTAAGATGTTTTTCAGCTGGTTGTATATTAGGAAAGAATTTATCTCTATATAAAACATCCCCTATGTTAAAAGCCAAATCAGGATTTCTTTCCCTTAAATACAGAATTTTTACCAATTCATCAGGATTGTCAACATACTTTTCAGCCGAAGGTTTAAAATTATCCACAAGCCAGTCAGCAGTAGAATTGCTTATGCCATGCTGCATTGCCACTGCTCTAACCTTTTCTCTTAAGCTTAACTGGGGAGGTTTGAACTTGAAGTAAGCAAGACTTATGCTTACAATAACAAGTACAATCACAACAATGGAAATGATAAAAATCATTTTCCTCATATAGTACTTATCATAACCATGATAGATTCTCGCAATGATAAGCTTTTTGCATCAAAAAAGTTATACTAAAATTAATTAACAATTAAAGTTTAATAACATCAGGTTTTGATTAAATTAAGAAATAAATTGAAACCCAGTTTGCTCCTAGCAAAAAGACATTACTTTACTACTGTATGCTTAACCTTTCTGCTCATCACCTCTTCAATCGCAACTCAAAGCTTGATCTCAAGCTCATTAGCTAATTCTTTACAAGCAAGCAATACTCAAGGAGTCGATTTTCCAAATTATCCGAAAGCAGGTAATCCACCTCAGAACTTAACTGGTATTCCAATAGATGTGAACATCGTCTTCGCTGGCTTCCCAGCTAATGCCATAGATACTAGCGTAATTTACGCTGAGTTGCCTACCACTTACACTACTATCAATAGAATGATAAACAATGAAGTGTATAAGATGATAAAATATGCTAGTTTTAACATAAATTATCATTTTTATGGCTTTGATACTGCTTGGCAGAATTTTGCAAACAAATTCGCAAAATTTATTGAAGACAATCATGAAGTGGATTACGCACCTTATTGGCTTCAAGAAGGGCTACAATATGACAGTATTACTACATCTCCTGTGGAGAAATGCTGGTATGTTAGCGCTAGAGAAGCAGAGTATTGGATAAAGAATAACGCCCCTCCTGGTGCCTTTGACACTGGTTATACAATTCTTTTCATAGATACATGGGATACAGACCCAAGAATTGAAGAGTACTACTTTTACGATGGAAGTGTTCCCTCTATCCCATTACCGATAGACCCTGAATGTAGAAATTCACAATTTATGATAGCTTATGGAGGATACTACCGCTTCCTCTTCATAGATTTACTGGCTGGACCCACAAACTATAGAGATTTGATTAACATAAAGCCTTTATGGCTATATAACTTGCCAAGTGAGAAAGGAAAACTAAGTTCAGAGATAGGCAAGATTATTGCTAAAACTGTAGAATTACGCATCGTTCCTTCTTATCTATATGCTCCAATTTTCAGACCATCGTATTACATTAACGTGACGATCTTTAACAAGGATCCAACTCTTCCCATTCTCTTTGATATGAACAGATTATTGCAAGAATACAGGGATCTTCAGCCATTATCAAGCTTTGATGGACAATTTAACGTCGTGAATATTCAATCAGATGTAAATCTTTACCAAGTAGCCGAAGCTGCTACAGATGTAAATGGAATTACTGATGCTGATCAAGTGGCTGAGTACTTTTTAGCAAATTTAGATAACGCTCATATCTGGATAACAGTAGTTAGCGGGGCTTAGTAGGTTAATTGAGAAAAAAAGACCTAACATCAACCATATATGAGCGTTAGATAAATACGTTGGTTTACATGGCAGTGATTGTGTTCTACCTGTTTTCATACTTGGAGGTTACGATTTTGGTGATTTGTTAGGAAGGTCTTGTTCAGATGGAAAAGGGAACCCAGCTTTTGTTATAGAGTGCTTGAACAGAAGGATGGGAGGATTTGACTTGATTAGCAAGGATTGGGGATTGATAAGTGAACCAGTGTCTGTTGGGTGGGGTTGGTCTGTATGGTTTGTTGATCCTGTCTTCCTTGATAGAAACATGGGGTTGGAATTTGATTTCTATCTCTTAAGTGGTTCGGTCTCCGTCTATATTGCTGATGTTTACAACTTCAACAAATGGCGAGATAATGGCTATGATTATGGTTCTGTATCATTTCATCAAGTTTGGCCTTTGACTCCAGGTAGTTATTCCCTCTCGTTCACCCCTCCTGATCCAGGTGGAAAGTATTACATAATAATTCGAAATACAGGCTATTCAACAGCTACTTTCTATGGGATGGTTATAACTCATAGAATAGAAGGCTATACACTAACTCCTCTTACAATACATGAAGTCGGGCACAGCTTCGGTCTCCCCCATCCCCATGATGGATTCAGCTGGAAATTGTATCAACAAGGTTTACCAGTAGAGTGTCCTGGGGAGTATCAGTATTGGTTGTGGGATTTCTCAGATACCCCTATGACATATGCTGCTTGTAACGTTAGGTTCGATCAATTGGATCGTGACATCCTTTATCGTGGTTATACTTCAGTACTCTTGAATGAGACATTTTCCTTACTGAAAAGCACAGAAGACATTTTGAACGAAAAAGGCTTCAGTAGTGTACCATCAGGTATATTGAATAACGTTACTAATGCTATATCTAAAATAAATGAAGCTATAGCCCTCTTCTCAAGCTCTTCTCCAGATTACATCGGCTCTACAGAAAAGGCGATGGATGCTTATGAATATGCTCTTGGTGCTTATAACGCATCCTTACAGGCTTCTCCTTCCATACCATTGTCAACGATACTCATAATAGCTGCAGTTGGATTAGGTGTTGTGGCTGTAGTTGCAATAATTCTAATAAGAAGAAGGAGGGCTCCTCTCATACCTCCACCTCCTCCACCGCCACCAGCACCGCCTGTAGTGTAATATGCCTTGTCAAGATATATTCTTGGTAAAAAGAACCAGAAGTTAGAGATGCCTTAGTTCAGGGGCGAACTAGCATCACTCAAACAGTCATAATTAGCCAGATTTCTCCAAAAGAAGGAACTGTATAGCCTGATTGGTCCTTCTTAGACTTGTTAATATATTCGTTAAATTAACGACACTTATTTAAACATCTCTCAACAATTCAGTCATGTAAATTGGGTGTAGATTTAGGAGAGATAATTCAAAAGAAAAGATTATCATTAGACGATCTATCAGGTAGAATACTTGCTATAGATGCCTACAATGCCCTTTATCAATTTTTAGCAGTCATTAGAGGTGAAAAAGGAGAACCTTTGATGGATAGGCATGGAAGAATAACAAGCCATCTAAGCGGGCTATTCTATCGCACGATAAACCTATTAGAAAAGGGAATAAAATTAGTTTATGTCTTCGATGGAGAACCTCCAGAGTTAAAAGAAGCTGAAATAGAAAGGAGAAAGATGGTAAAAAAAGAGGCTATAATAAAGTATGAGGAAGCGATAAGACTTGGAAGAAAAGAAGAGGCTAGAAAATATGCTCAAATGACCTCTCAATTAAAGGATGCAATGGTAGAAGATGCAAAAAGATTGTTGAACTATATGGGAATAGCCTGGGTTCAGGCGCCATCTGAAGGAGAGGCTCAGGCAGCATACATGGCAGAAAAGGGCCACGTTTGGGCTGCTGTTTCTCAAGATCATGATTCATTGCTCTTCGGTGCACCTAGGCTTGTTAGGAATTTGACAATATCTGGGAGAAGAAAGCTTCCTGGCAAGGATCAATATGTAGAAGTAGAGCCTGAGCTAGTAGATCTTAATCAAGTCATCAGTAATTTAGGTGTAACAAGAGAACAACTTGTTGATATTGGCATCCTTATTGGTACCGATTTTAATCCAGATGGTTTTAAAGGAATAGGTCCAGTAAAGGCTTTAAAGCTTATCAAGAGCCATGGAAAGCTTGAGAATATTTCTGAATTAAAAGAGCAATTGAAGAGCATAGACTATCAATCCATAAGAGAGATTTTCCTTAAGCCTAAGGTAACGGATTCTTTTGAGCTAAGATGGAAAGAGATGGATACAGAAGCAATAGTTGATTTCTTATGCCATGAGAGGGACTTTTCTGAAGCAAGAGTAAGAGCGGCTTTGGCAAGAATAGAAGCAATAGAAAGGAAGAAGTCTGAATCTTTGGAAAGATGGTTTTCTTGAAGAATATTGATTACTCACTTCTAAGGAAAAGAATGGTTGAGGGATTAGTAAGAGCTGGTATGATAAAATCGAAAGAAGTTGAAAGGGCTTTTCTTAAAGTTCCTCGTGAAGAATTTGTGTGGCCTAGTACAAGGCACATAGCTTATGAGGATACTCCTTTGCCCTTAGGAAATACAGGACAGACGATATCAGCTCCCCATATGGTAGCGATAATGTTGGAAGAACTCGATCTTAAAAAGGGATTAAGGGTTTTAGAGATAGGGGCAGGAAGTGGCTATAGCGCAGCTCTTATGGCTGAAATTGTTCGACCAACTAAGATTGATGAGAATCAGGGCCATGTTATAAGCGTCGAGAGAGTTTCTGAGTTGATAAATTTTGCAAAAGATAATTTGAAAAGGACTGGATACTCTGATAGAGTATCAGTAGTCTTTGGTGATGGTACTTTAGGCTATCCAGAGAGGAAAGATGAGATGCTATACGATAGGATTGTAGTTACAGCTGCTGCCCCTTACATACCAAGGTACTTAAGAGCACAACTTAAAGAAAATGGTATAATTCTAATACCTGTTGGAAATACTTTCATGCAAACATTGATAAAAGCCATTAAGCATAAAGGAGAGTTAGAAATTCATGAGGTATGTGGTTGTATGTTTGTTCCTTTGATAGGAGAAGATGGCTTTAGACCCTAAGATTCAATCGATATTACCATCTTACCTTTAGTATTGCTATCATTTAGCATAAAGATCATTTCTCTTGGAATGTCTGCAGCCGATTTATCTGATTTTATAGCCAAAGTCCTAGGACAAACATAGCTGCTTTTTCTAACTACAATATCCTTATCATCAGTCAGCGTTAGAGATGGGTGCCCTTTCCCATTTACTTCAAAAACATATTTGCCTACATGAATAGTTATCTTGATAGGTACATCATTAGTTATGAGTCTTTTCAATCTATCATCTAAATCCTTACATGATTTGTTTGCTTTAACTCCTATTATGCAATCTCCTTTTAGCGATATATTCTCTTCTTTTGTTATCTCAAAAGTAGTCTTATGAGTAGCCCTTATCAAAGGGTGTCCATAGAAATCTATAGTTTCTACTATTTCCATATTCTAAATTCTATAGAGGAATAATTTAAGCTGTTTTTGCCCAGACTCTTATGAAAAAAGACAATAAGTTAGATAACTTATCTACAAAGGTCAACATAATGAGTCTGAAATAAAGCATTACAGTCATAAAGCTCCTTAAAAATCCTTCATGAAGAGTTCAATTTATCTTCTTGCTTCAGATATGAGTTCAGTTAAGGCTGAAAATGCAGCACCAACGTCCTCCATCTTTACAACCATTATAGTATCTGTAAAGCAGCTAGTAGTATCATCAATGTTTATCTGTCTTCTGGAAAGTTGATTGTAAAAAGTTGCTATACATCCTGGTGTCTCAGCTATTTCTTTTGGGCTCCTCACTATTATGGCTGCAAGATTTGTCTTTTCCTCTAAAATATCCTCCTTTTTGAACAGTGAACGAATCTCATTGAATAATTTTTGATCGAAGACAATGGTTATGGCAGATATGCTCTCAGACACTTGAAGGAATTCTTCTTGATATTCTGCCAAAAGATTTCTTATCGTTGCAAGGCTTCTTCTTGTCTTCTCAATTGATAGCTTAACAACATCAGTCCTTACGTTTATTATGCTCTTTGCTATGACCTCTTTTACATTATCAAAGAATCTGCCGTAGGATCCTTTCGCTCTCTTAACAGCTGTTATTATACTTTGAAGTTTTACATCTCTTTGCATCATTTCTTCAACTTTAGGCTTTATGATCCTTGCTATAGCACTAAAGTTCCCATAGCCTCTTCTAAGAGCGTCTTGAAGGGCTACATCGCTCTCTATTATTTTGCTAACAACCTTTGAAATTGATCTCTCTCCTATTGCATTACGATGATCTCTAACTATAGGTAAGGCTTTACTTTTTCTTCCTTCTTTATTTTGATCAATTTTGGTCATTTTGACCAAATTATGATCGAATTAGACCAAAAAATATAAAAGCTTTTTGGACATAATTGCTCTATTATTATGGAGTCGTATCAATGCATCGATTTAGTCATGGAGGTTAAAGGAACTGACTGATAAGATTGTTTTGGCTTACTCTGGTGGATTGGATACATCAGTGTGCATAAGATGGCTTAAAGAAAAGTTCATGGCTGATATAATAACGGTAACAGTAGATGTTGGCCAGAAGGAAGACCTTGAAGAGATAGGTAAAAGGGCCAAGGAGATAGGAGCTATAAAGCACTATTTGATAGATGCAAAGGAAGAATTTGTAAGAAATTACGTATTCCCATCAATAAAGGCAAATGCATTATATGAGTCAAAATATCCGTTGAGCACTGCTCTTTCAAGACCTCTTATAGCTTCGAAGCTGGTTGAAGTGGCTGAAAAGGAAGGAGCTTTTGCAGTTGCTCATGGTTGTACTGGCAAAGGAAACGATCAAGTAAGGTTTGAGGTTACAATAAAATCTTTGAACCCAAAGCTAAAAGTAATGGCACCAGCTCGTGAATGGAACCTTAGCCGTGATCAGGAGATGAACTATGCAAAAGAGCATGGAATTAAAATCGAGCCAAAGAAATCTGTTTTCAGCATCGATCAAAACTTATGGGGAAGATCAATCGAGAGTGGTCCGATAGAGGATCCTGAGGTAGAACCACCCTTAGAAGCCTTTGAGTGGGTAAAGCCGTTAAATCAGGCACCAGAAGAAGCGATTTATGTCAATATCGGATTTGAAAAAGGAATCCCGATTACTATAGATGGTGAGGAGAAGAAGCCTATAGAGCTTATATCATATCTTAATCAAATAGCTGGAATGAGTGGAGTAGGAATTATAGACCATATGGAGGATAGACTGGTAGGGATAAAGTCTCGTGAAGTTTACGAGTGCCCAGCTGCCCTATGCCTTATCGAAGCTCACAAAGATCTTGAAAAGCTCGTATTGACTCGTCATGAGCTATTCTTCAAGGATATCGTTGATTCACAGTGGGCATGGCTTGTGTACTCAGGCTTATGGTTAGATCCTTTGAAAAAGGACCTTGACGCCTTTATTGATTCTACTCAAGAAAGAGTAAGTGGAAATGTAAGGATAAAACTCTATAAAGGCAATTATAGAGTTGTTGGGCGCTCTTCACCTTATTCGCTATATGATATGAATCTAGCGACATATGGCATATCTTCGAAATTTGATCAATCGTCTGCTCAAGGATTCATAGATCTTTGGGGATTACCAACACGTGTAGCTCATTCGATGCTATCAAAGATGAAAAAGGAGTGAATTTAATTATGGACATATTAAGGGGTGAAAGATTATCAGAATTCTCTCCTGATGCTGCTGAATATACTTCATCAATAGACAGTGATAAGTTTCTCATACCATCTGTGATAAAGATAAACAAGACCCATATGCTCATGTTGATGAAAAAAGGAATAGTGAATTTAGATGAAGGCTACCGTTGCATTCAAGCTCTTGAAGATATTCCTAAGGATATGATTATGAGCCCAAAGCTCGAAGATGTTCACATGAATATAGAGGCTTTGGTTATAGAAAAAGTAGGAGAAAGTGTTGGAGGTCAGTTGAACCTTGCTAAGAGCAGAAATGATCAAGTTGCAACAGCAATAAGAATGGTGTTAAGAGATTTCATATTGGAAATAGCATCGTCCTTAAATCGTCTAAGAGAGGTTATTCTAAAGATATGTGAAGAGCATTTGACAACAGTCATGCCAGGTTACACTCATTTGCAGCATGCCCAACCTATAACCCTTGCCCACCATCTTCTTGCCCATCATGATGCCCTTATGAGAGATGGTGAAAGATTGAAAGAAGCATATAAGAGAGTGAACTTAAGCCCTATGGGAGCATGTGCTTTGGCTACTACAGGCTTCAAAATCGATAGAGAAATGGTCGCTGAATTCTTAGGCTTTGATGGTTTAGTCGAGAATTCTATAGATGCTGTGAGTACAAGGGACTTTGCAGTAGAAGTTATATCAGATCTTGCCATTTTGATGACAGATTTGAGTAGATTTTCAGAGGAATTAGTACTATGGAGCACCCAAGAATTTTCAATAGCAGAGATGCCAGATGATTATTCATCAACTAGTAGCATAATGCCACAGAAGAAGAACCCAGTAGTGGCTGAATTGATTCGCGCTAAAGCTTCTAAAGTTCATGGTAATTTACTAGCTTCATTATCAATATTGAAGAGTTTACCATATAGCTATAATCTTGATCTGCAAGAGTTAACACATAGCATTTGGGATTCATGCCAGATTACTTTAGCATCGATAAATGTATTTAAAAACATGCTTGAAAAGGTTAAATTTAATAAAGAAAGGCTTATGGAGCTTGTAAAAAGCGGAATGATAATGGCAACAGAGCTTGCAGATACTCTTGTCAAAGAACAAAAATTATCCTTTAGAACTTCTCATAGAGTAGTAGGTATGCTCGTGAAAAGAGCGTTAAAGGAAGGAAAAAGTTTGGAGCAAGCTATTAAAGAAGATTTGGGAAATATTATCAAAGAGAATACTGGAAAGAGCATAAATGTATCTGAAGAATTTTTAAGAAAAGTACTTGATCCTGTTGAGAATGTAAAGATAAGATCTGTGAAAGGTGGACCAAGCCCTGATGAAGTTTTGAGGATGATAAAGGAGAGATGGAAGGCTTTGAAAAATGATGATGAATTGATTATGAAGAAAAGAGAATCACTAAAGTTTGCTGATGAAAAATTTTCTAAAGAAATCTTGAGCCTAAAGGAGGTGATAAAGACACGAAAGTGAGATGCTTGGAATGTGATGGTGAGATAGAGCTACCTAACGATGTTGCAATAGGCGAGATAGTCACATGCCCTGATTGCGGTCTTGACTTTGAAGTATGCAAGATAAATCCTGACGGTATTTCTCTGAAGAAGGCAGAATCTATTGGTGAAGATTGGGGAGAATAATATTTGAGGAGCATAGGTATTGTATTTGATCGAATTCGCTTTGAAGAGAAAGCTATAATTGAGAAGAGTAAGGAGAAAGGGCTGAACATAAAGCTATTGGATGCAAAAATGCTCTGCTTGAATACAAAAAGCTCGAAAGAAGAATTAAAAGCCGTTTTTGGTGATTTGGTCCTACAGAGATGCATAAGCTACTTTAGAGGCTTACATGTTACTGCCTTTTTAGAGAGCAAGGGTATAGATGTTGTAAACTCATTGAGTGTAGCCCAAATATGTGGTAACAAAATTTTAACTACTTTAGCCTTGATAAAGGCTGGTGTGCCAAGCCCTAATACCTTTATTGCTTTTTCCCCTGAAGGTGTGTATGAAGCTATTGATAAAACTGGCTATCCTGCCGTCCTTAAGCCTATAATAGGAAGTTGGGGAAGGTTAGTAGCTCTTCTTAAAGATAAGGATACAACAGATACAATACTAGAGTCAAGAGAATTATTGAATAATCCTATCCATAAGATATACTATATTCAAGAGATGGTGAACCGTCCTCCTAGGGATATAAGAACAATAGTGGTTGGTGATAGAGTAGTGGCATCGATTTACAGATACGCACCTGAGGAAGATTGGAGAACAAATGTAGCTAGGGGAGGTAAGACTACTCTTTGCCCATTGACTAAAGAACTTGAGGACTTAGTTTTAAAGGCTGCAAAGGCAGTTGGAGGAGGAATTCTAGGAGTAGATGCCATGGAAAGCCCTAATGGAATTCTTGTTCATGAAGTTAACAATACAGTAGAGTTTAAAGGTGCTATAGCTGCTGGCGCTACTAATGTACCTGATGAAATATTAAATTATTTAATAGAACTGGCTAGGAGATAAAATTGAGGGTTGGAATATTAGGAGCTTCAGGATATGTAGGTGGAGAACTTCTAAGAATCCTACTCTTTCATCCAAAAGTTGAGGTTACATGCGCAACTTCCAAACGCCATGCAGGAGACTATATACATCATGTCCATTCAAATCTAAGAGGTTTAACAGAGCTTAAGTTCATAGAGCATAAGTCAGAAGAAATCTTTGACAAGTGTGATTTGATCTTCTCTTCTTTACCTCATGGCTTATCAGTTAAAACTATTTTAGACTACATAGAAAGAGGCATGAAGATCATCGATTTGAGTGCTGATTTTAGGCTAAAAAATCCAGAGGATTATAAAAAATGGTATGGATATGAACATCCTCATCCTGAACTCATTGAGAAGTTTGTCTACGGAATACCGGAGCTTCATCGTGAAGAGATAAGGAAATCATCTTTAATAGCTAATCCAGGTTGCATGGCTATAGCATCCATTCTTGCTTTGGCCCCTCTTGTCAAAAGTGATGCCATTGATAAAAGTAGAATAATAGTGGATGCAAAGATAGGCTCGTCAGGGGCAGGAGGTGCTCCATCTCCAGCAACTCACCATGCTGTTCGCTTCGGTGTGATAAGACCATACAAGCCTGTTGGTCATAGACATACTGCAGAGATAGAGCAAGAGCTTAGTCAGATTGCAAAGGATAATGTAAAAGTTGCAATGTCAGCCCATGCTGTAAACGTAGTGAGGGGAATTTTATCCACATGTCATGTATTCTCACTTAAACCACTTGTAATATCTGATTTATGGAAGATATATAGAGGATTTTATCAAAAAGAGCCTTTCATAAGGTTTGTAAGAGATAAAAAGGGTTTATACAAGCTTCCAGATCCAAAAGTTGTAATAGGCTCGAACTACTGTGATATTGGCTTTGAAATTGATGAGCATACAAATAGAGTGGTTGCCATTTCTGCTATAGATAATTTGATGAAAGGAGCTGCAGGAAATGCCGTCCAAAATATGAATATAATGCTTAACATTGATGAAAAGACAGGTTTACAAAGCCCAGGGTTACACCCAGTGTGAGAAATGACAATAGTAGTAAAGATAGGAGGAAGTATTTTAGAAAAGGGGGTAAACCCAACAATTTTAGAGGATTTAAAAGATGCTTTTGTTCATCAAAAGCTCTTGCTTGTTCATGGTGGCGGGGATATAGTCACTGAGATAGCTGAGAAGTTAGGAAAGCAACAAACCTTCATAGTATCTCCTGAAGGAATTAGAAGCAGATATACAGATTTGGAGACTGTTATAATCTATACAATGGTCATGGCAGGCAAGATAAACAAGGAGATAGTTTCTGCATTGCATAAAGTTGGTGTAAATGCCATAGGCCTCTCTGGGGTAGATGGTTCAATTATAAAAGCTGAACGGAAGAAGAAATTAATAGTAGTGGATGAGAGAGGCAGAAAGAGGATTATAGAGGGAGGCTATACTGGAAAGATAAAAGCTGTTAATGCTAATCTATTGAACCTTTTAATCGATAACAATTACATGCCCATAATAGCACCCATAGCTATTGGTGATGAAGGAGAGTTATTGAATGTAGATGGCGACAGAGCGGCAGCCTATGTGGCAGGAGGTATTAGAGCTGATAAGATCATATTCCTTACTGATGTTCCTGGAGTTTTGATGAATGATAAGCCGATTTTAAAGATGAGTTTATCAGAAGCAAAAGAAATATTGCCAAAGATTGGCTTTGGTATGGAAAAGAAGGTTCTAGCGTCAATAGAAGCCTTAGAAATGGGTGTGAAAGAGAGCATAATTGCATCAGGCATTGTTGAGAATCCAATAAAGTCAGCCATAGATCACAAGAACTGTACAGTGATTTCTCATGAATGAGAGAGAGATAAAAGAAATCGAAGATAGGTATTTTGCTCCTGTTTATGAAAAGTTACCAATAGTAATTGTAAAGGGTAGAGAAGCCACTCTTTGGGATATAAATGGCAAGGAATACATAGACTGCATGGGAGGATATGGAGTTGCCATAGTAGGGCACTGTAATAAAAAAGTAATAGAAGCTATAAATGAGCAGTCTAAGAGGCTTATAACATGTCATGGATCTTTATATAATGATGCAAGAGCAGAACTATTAGAAAAAATTGTAAAGATCTCTCCTAAAGGATTGGATAATGTTTATCTTTGTAATAGTGGTGCTGAGGCAGTTGAGTGTGCATTAAAGCTTGCCAGAAAATACTCTGGGAAACCAGAAGTAATTGCTATGACAAAGGGCTATCATGGTAAGACCTTAGGAGCCTTATCAGTAACTTGGAATCAAAAGTATCGTCTGTCATTTTTACCATTACTCTCAGATGTGAAATTTGCACCCTTTGGAGATACAGAGAAAGTAAGAGAGACTTTAACAGAAAAGACTGGAGCAATAATAGTTGAGCCTATACAAGGAGAGAGTGGAATATATGTTGCTCCAGATGGCTTCTTAAAGGAGCTTAGAGAAATTTGTGATGAGAAAAACATAGTTTTGATCTTTGATGAAGTCCAGACAGGATTTGGAAGGACTGGAAAGATGTGGGCATTTGAGCATTGGAATGTAGTACCTGATGTGATCTGCTTAGCAAAGGGTATGGCAGGAGGTTTACCTTTAGGAGCGACCTTGGCTAAAAGCGAAATTATGTCAGCCTTTAAGACTGGGGACCATACAAGCACGTTTGGGGGGAATCCTCTTTCATGTGCTGCTGCATCAGCGACCATAGACTACATACTTGAGGAAAAACTTGTTGAGAGAGCAGCCAATCTTGGTACAATCTTCAAAAAGAGGCTAGAGAATATCAAAGAAAATCATAGGATAGTTAGGGATGTTAGAGGTTTAGGGTTGATGCTAGGGATGGAGCTAAGGTTCGATATAAAAAACATATTAATGAGGGGTATTGAGAAGGGTTTGATTATGCTATATTCAGGTAAGAACATTCTTCGCTTTCTACCACCTTTAGTGATAAGTGAGAAGCAAATTCATAAGGCTATGGATATACTTGAAGGATTGGTATCTGAAGATGAGAAGGTTAAGATAGAAGTCAGATCACAAGAGAATAACTATGACTTGCGATAATTATTTATTTGCCTAAAAAGTTAGTTTTATTGCCCCGCGGTAGCTCAGCCTGGTAGAGCTTCCGACCCTAACAAGGGGGAGATGCTGTAGAGATTTGCTTTGGCAAATCTCACCAGCCTACTAGGCACACAGAAACCGGAGTGTCGCAGGTTCAAATCCTGCCCGCGGGACCTTTAGCATTATTTCTATAAAATTCTATCTCAAAGCTCTTTTGCTTCAGAACTTCGAGCATAATCTTGTATTTTGCTGAGTGAATTATGCACTGTAGAATCTTCTCACTTTGCCAAGCTTAGCAGGCTCTAGATTGAAGATTATAGTTTTAAGAATAGTCATTTCGTCTATGCTATAGCCTATTCCTTCCCTACCTATGCCAGATTCCTTTGACCCACCGAAGGGAAAGTAGCCAACACCATGCCTAGGAAGATCGTTAACTGTAACTTCTCCTGTTTCAAGCCTCTTCGCTATCTTCCACATCTTGTAAAAATCATTTGTGAAGACACATGAGTCTAAACCATATCTTGACTTCTTTCCTATCTCTATCGCTTCATCTTCATTCCTTATCTTTATTATTGTGATTACTGGTCCAAATGTTTCTTCCCATGCAATTCTAGCATCCAAAGGCACATCATAAAGCACTGTAGGCTCAAAGTAACAGTCCTTATGATTCCCACCTATGAGCAACTTAGCACCCTTTGCCTTTGCATCATCAACCAATCCTTGAATTCTTTCAGCAGCTCTAAGGTTTATAACTGGTCCAACTTTTACAGAAGGATCTCTAGGGTCACCATGCTTCCAATTGACCACTTCATCCATTAATTTCTTTACAAACTTATCAGCAATACTTTCAACGACCAGAACTGAACTTATAGCATCACATCTTTGACCTGCGTTCTTAAAAGAGCCTTCAACACATTTTTTTGCTGCAAGGTCCAAATCAGCATCTTCAAGGACTATAGCCATACATTTTCCTCCAAGTTCAAGATGCATCTTCTTAAGACCTGCCATCTTAGCTATTTGCTTTCCAACATCTATGCTACCAGTAAAGTTGACCATGGCAACTTTCTCGTTTGGTACAAGATACTTTCCTATTTCACCGCTCCCTGTAACTATGTTTAAAGCTCCAGAAGGTATTCCAGCCTCTTTCAATATTCTTGCAAAAAGTAGCAAGGATATCGGATTCTCGCTTGATTGCTTTGAAACTACGGTATTGCCTGCCAATAGTGCAGGGACTATCTTTGCTGATGCTATAAATAGAGGGTAGTTAAAAGGAGTTATAGCAACTACAACTCCTATAGGCTCACGAATAACTAAGGCTATCTTTCCTGTTGTATCGTAAGACCAATCTCCAGGAATGTATTCTCCAAATATCTTTCTTGTTTCTTCCATAGTCAACTTAAGCCTATCAATAGTTGCCATCACTTCACCTTCAGCATCCCTCTCTGTCTTTCCAGCCTCCAGCATTAGAGTTCTTATAAAATCATCCTTGTATTTTGAGAGAAGTTGGCTAGCCTTCTCAAAGATCTCTATACGTTCTATGCCTGGTATATCTCTTATCTTCTGCCTACTCTCATAGGCAACGTCTATTGCTCTATCAACATCTTCTTTGCTTGCATTTGATATTCTTGCTATTATGCTACCATCTATAGGTGTATCTACATCTATTACTTCATCTGAATCAGATTTGACCCATTCACCATTTATGAACATCTTGAAGAAGGGTATCCCATCGGGTTCTTTCGTGTAAATGGGTTCGAAAAAATCACTAAGTTTTAGCGTAAGTTTCTCATGCAAAGATTATCACCATATTGCTCAATCAAGTGTATTAATGATACATAAATATATAATCATTAAGAGATAATCCGTTTGGAATTATTGACAAACTTAATAATCTTACGCAATGTGCATCACTTGATGCATTTAGTAGGCTTCAGAAGGAGGGTCTGAACGCGTTGAGTATCAATGCTCACTGCAGCACTTCGATACGCAGGAAGACAGGCATGGGATTACATGCTTAGAGCAATAAGGAGAGTCTATGTTAACTCCAACAGCAGAGTACCTATAAAGTTGCTCAAAACAAAAAATTATAAGACTTCTAGATATGGTATCAGAAGTACTTTAGGTTCATATTATACTGAGATTTATACATAAATACTTGTTCGGAATAAAATCAATTTATTGACATTATCATACGACCTCACATTCGACTATGATCCTATTGAGAATCCTGATTGGGGCTTTGCTAGAACGAACCGTTTTATTTTGCGTAACAAAATAGCAGAGTTTGGTCTATCAGCTTATTCAGTTCTTATCGATCTATCCTTTAAATCTGAACATTTACATTTAACAGCGCCTAATAGAGACTATCCATATGAAGGATTATTGGCTTTAACAAGGGGAGAGAATTGGAAGTTTCTTGATTGTTTTGCTTTTGGTATTATCAAGGAAGAAAATGCAATGAATCTTTATCCTAAAAAGGTATCTGCATCTACATGGCTTCTTAACTATACATATGATATAAAGGATAAAGATGAGCATCAGGGCTTGTTAAAGACTTCATATTGGCTTGGCGAAGATGAGCATGCATGCCTTAACTTAGAAATTGAAATCGATTCCTTTAAAAAAGGTTTTGAATTAATATTAGCACCTTTTGTTGATATCCGCCATATTTGCTCAGATAGTGAACCAGAAAAACATGCAATAAAAGTCATAAAGAATAAAAATCACCCAATGGTTTGTGTTGAAAAGGATGAACGTTTACTCACCATATTCACTTCTAATGAGAATACTCAGGTTGAGAATGGCAAGGCTTACCTAAATTGGTTTTATAAGCTTGGAGACGGCTTTAGGACTCAGGCTCCTGAAGGTATAATCTTTTGTGGTCAGAGTAGAGGACTTCTTGTTCCAGCCTTATTTCGTGTTAAATTTCCTAAAGATATTATGAAAATTAAATTTCATGCTCTACCTATGATGAGAGAAGATCCTTTAAGAATGGATTCTATACAAGAATTTAAGGATAAGATAGAGCTTGAATCTAAAAAGTTATCATTCTTAAGGACCATAATCAGAAATGGGGAGGACAATCAAGTTTACAACTCTATTCTTGCAAGGATAGATGCTTTTACAAGATTTGGTATGAAGATCGTTCTTTCTAAGAGGAGAGAATTGAGAGTGCTAGAGGCTGGGGGATGGTGGTTCAGGTCTCCTTGGATGCGTGACATTTACACCAATTTACTACAAAATCTTGAACTGCTAAAAATCTTGGACAAGAGGCTAGAGATAGTAAGAGACTGTATCTCTTTAGGAATAGAATTTTTTGATGACAAAACTGGAAGAGTTCATAATTACCTCCCTATGTTGGCTTCTGATTACGAATTTAAGAATGGTCGTCTATTACCGTTGGAAAAATACTACTTTGCTGCAGACCCTACATTACTATTCTTTATCTTATCATGGGAATACATAAAATTGACAAAAGAAAAAGATTTGCTTAATATAGTACTAAGATTGATTGTAAGAGCCTTTCAAACATACAAAAAGGCTTCTCTTGATGCTGTAAACGGACCCCCAGTCATTTCAGATTTAGGATTGATTACATGTGTACCATGGCATTCTTGGACAGACTCAAAAAGATTGATAGTGCATAGAGGTTTAAAGTTTAATAATTTACCAAATAGAGTACCAAAGGAGTGGCAAATCGAGGAAATTGAAAAATTTAACGATCCAGAAAAAGTTGAAAGAGAATTCAATATGCCAAGGTTTTATCTACCTGAAATAAACGCTCTTTGGATAAAGGCATTGGAAGCAGCTATCAAAATGGCCAATATGGAGAAAGGTATCATGAATCCTGAATTTCTTGAATTCATCAAGAATACTTTATCGATGGCAAAATCAAATTACTTACGAATATTTTGGAACAGTAAAAAGAGATACTTTTATGATATCTTGTCTTATGATCTATCAAAAAAAGACGAGAGTTTGGGCTCGCCTTCTGTAGTTGCAGTGGCTATTCTTCAAGACTTTATGCCTAAAGAGAAGATGGAAGCTATGTGGGAAATGATACAGAAAAAATTGTTGGTATATAGAAGGATAAAGTGGCTCAAGAATTATTACGATGAATTGTATCCCTTTGGAGTAATAGTTAAAGAAAGTGAAGATAAAATATATTTTAACGATGAACAGTATCACGGGGCTGTTGTATGGCCTAGAGACACACCATACTTGATCAAGCTTTTAGAAAGGATTGGAAGATACGATGTGATAAAAGGACTTTTGATAAGCAACTTAGATCATCAGATGGGTGAAGGTACTATATTCTATAATCATGAACTATTTAGCCTTCCTCTTGGTAAAAATCCTAAACCTGTCAACGAGTTTAAAGAAAATCCAGTACCTGTCAAGAACCCTATTCAATTTTGGTCACAATGGGTCGATCCTTATCTAAAGTATGAAATTTGATTATTTATATGGCTAGATTTATCAAAACAGAATAATTGTTTAAAAAAGATAGGATATTGCTAAGATAAAAGTATGTGGCTTAAAATGAGACAAAAATATTAAGGTTTATTATGTAAATAATTCAAAAGCAGAATTCTTATTCATCACTCATCAAAACTTGTATAGATTTCTTTACACTTTCAGCACTTTTGAAGAAGAGATCCTTCTCATCATTATCAATTTCTAACTCTATTACTTTCTCAACACCATTCTTTCCTATGATTACTGGCACACCTATGCAAATATCATTAAGCCCGTACTCACCATTTAAGTAAAATGAAGCAAGATGGACTTTTTTCTTATCCTTGATCATGGATTCAACAATAGATGATGTTGAAGCCGCCACTCCAAATGTTGTTGCACCTTTAAGAGATATTATATCGGCTCCTGACTTTTTTGTTTTCTCAATCAAACTAAATATCTGGGATTCATCCAATAATTTTTTAATAGGTACTCCATTAACCTTTGATTGACTTTTCAATATTGTCATAGAATCTCCATGCTCCCCTATAACAAATGCGCTAATTGAAGAATTAGAAACTTTTAGAATAGATGATAAATGATATTTTAGCCTAGCAGCATCTAGCTCACTACCAACTCCAAATACTCTGCTACGATCAAAACCCGTTGTCTTAAGAGCAAGATAAGTCATTAGATCCAATGGATTTGTCACTATAATAACCTTCGATTTTGGTGCATACTCTAAAATCTTCTCTGATACTTGTTTTATAATCGCCTTATTTTTTTTAAGAAGATCGAGTCTACTCATATCAGCAGTTCTTGGAAAGCCAGCAGATACTATGACTATATCAGAGCCTTCTAAATCCCTATAATCGTTAGAGCCTTTGATCTTGACATCTATGTTAAGCTGAGAAGCCATATGACCAAGATCTAAAGCATTTCCTTGAGGTAATCCCTGAATTATGTCAATTAGAGTTAAATCGTCCAATCCCTTAAGCACTATATGCTCGGCTATATTGCTTCCAACCTTGCCAAGACCTACTATGGTTATCAAACTTTCACCAAGTTTGACCTTCACATAGACTAATATTTGAATAATGCTGTGGATTTTAGCAATTAACTATTATTGAACTATCAAAAATAATGTATTAATCAGTTAAGTCGCCACCCTATGAGAGCAGGGGATTAAGCTCTCACCACCTTTTTTATTGATTGATTTTCGTTAACCATCTTTTAAGCGGGCCTTCATGCCTAACATGATAAGAGTAGCGAATGACGATAAAAGGTTCTTTAGCCTTCATTTATGTATTCTCCCCTCGTATTGTTAAGTTTGGGCTTAAGCATACCTTCTCAATAGGATTAGGATTGGCTTAGATTGAGCTTTTTGGCAAAAAGCCTTATTGTGATTTTGAAGTGTGGAGGAAAGAGGGTCTTCGCATCTACTAAAGATACCAATGCTGAGAAGTATAAACCATAGCTAACTTTAATATCTCGAGCCTTGATTCTACGCAACCTTTTTTAGTGGATAAAACTTTTTTACACTTGACATGCCCTCTTGGGAAATTCATAACAGGGTAGCTGGACTGTTTTGTTTTGACAAGGCTTCCTCTGAAATTGTTAACAGGCTCATTGACGATACTTGTTATGTTCATGACTTAGGCAGAAAAGTTCCAAAGATAAGTTTAAAGATGGAGTTTTTTGACCCTGAGATTTATATTAAGGCATGTAACGCCCTTACCCGAAGGCTACAGGAACTGAGCAAATATCCTGATCTTTTTTACCTTCACCATGCTATGGATCTATTGTCACTAAGGATGGCTTCAGCCATCTTAATAGGAGTTGATGTAAAAGATAGGAAGGACTGCGTGATAGAGGGTATAAAACTCGATCTAAATTATATTCATTATAAAATTTCAAGGGCGGTTAGAAACGTCTCATCAATAACGATTCCAGCATATAGAAGAGAGGAGCTTGTAGGGAAACTACGAAGCAACTACGAAAAAATCGTGGATATGAAGGAGCTTATGGATTGGGTAAAGCAGAAGATCGTTGACCGAAGAGTCAATGAAGATAATGAGGAGTTAGGCTACATCATTAAGGTTTTATACGAAAAACTTCAGAAAGCAAAGGAAAGATGGTTTTCAGAGTGGTCTTCAACCACTCCGGCCCCACTTTCATCTCTACCTTCCCATGCAAAAGTAGTGGCTAGTGAGAAAGCCTGCTATTTCTTAGGAAGGCTCTTTCAAGGTGTTAACAAGATAGCGGCTTGTAGGAGCAGGCTTTTTGATTACGCGTTCATGTATGGACCTTACTCACTTGAGCATATCTGCAATGAACTGCTCAGCTCAAATAGGGGGTTAGGTAAGGAAATCAAGTACGCTATTGTAAATGAATATGAGCTAGACCATATTAAAAAAATTGTATCTCAAAATCAGATAATTTCGAAATTGAGTGAAATGCCTTCTACCGTTATAGATTTATACATAAAAATTCTACTCGATGCAGTAAAAATTATAGAGGTATGTTGGGGGGATTGGCATTCTTCACAGCTGACTAAACTATAATTCTTCATCTCTTAATTTCTCTTGCACGGTCAAAGGACAAAATGGCAGATTATAACAAAATAATAATCCGTGAGATGGTAGATATATCGCAAATCATGGCATGTCAAAATGTCACCTTCTCCTGGATTAATTTCTTGTTAGTAGAGCTTTCCTTTATTCACTCACACTAGCGTCTACAATCTTGAAATTGCCATTGACTTTTCTAATATTGGCTACTCTTACATCCGACAGTCCGTACTTTTTAGCTACGATTTTCAGTTGCTGAAGTTTATCATCTGGAACCTTTGCCTTTTTGCCATATTTCTGTAGAAGGCAATACTTTGTAGACCAATAAATTTTGGCAAAGTATCTGTTTCTAATACTAGGGGGAAGGCTTGTGTAAGCTTCAAAATCCTTTTTTATGTTCTTCTCCATGCTGAATTTGAGTATCAATTCTCGACTCCTTGTAGATATATGGTGAACAGTCTTAAAGGCTCCTTTACCTTCATAGCGGGCGTTAGGAAACAAGAGGCAAACGATATTCTTCACTACCTTATGAGGAAAGTTAACTCGCTTTTTGGCTTTAATATAAAAGTCTATGAATTTATCCAACAACTTAGCTCGCTGATATATTTTTTTGTGGCGAATCAAAAATCTCAAATCAGAAATGAGGAAAGTCCCTAATAAATTTAATCCAACCTGATGCACATCCATAATGCAAGAAGATGTCAATGGGTCGGTATAGCAACAATGTTCATCAAATTCTTTAAAAGCCTGAGTGATGACTATTTGATAGGGAAACAATTGACGGAATATGCTAAGATTTTTGATACAGCATGTGGGGCTTTACAGAAAAACTACAAGCTTACTAAATGAATACTTTCCTCAAGCCGAAGCGAGTTGCTAGAGACATCTTTCTTGTATCTGCTTTATCATCCTAATAAGTTTATGTACGCTTTTTGTCTTAATTTATTACTTATTGGGATCCTCTCTTATGTCTAGATAACTCAACATCTTTACGCTCATGACGACCTGTGGCAATCTCATCAAATAACCTCAGAAAATCATCTTTCATCTCATCCCTGATAAGAAGAAAGCTGAATTATTAAGAGGGTCCGTCCCTGAATTAACAAAGCGTTCGGAAGCTAGAGTGGTAAAATTTCTTAAAGAAAAAGGTTTCAAGATAATCTACTTGCATAAAGGTAAAAAGTCGACGAAACCCTATGATGTCATAGCAGAGAAGAACGGTAAGACATATTTTCTGGATGTGAAAGCCAGCTCTCAAGTTAAGAATCTTCTGAAGAACTTCAAGAATCCGAGGGCTGATGTGGTAGGATTTGCGATAGTGGTGGAAACAGGAGAAGTTTACCTAGCTACCTATGAGAAAGCTAAGGCTTGAAAAATTTCATCTCCGACAAAAATTCTTAATTTTGGTTAGGATCATCACTAACGCAAAAAGTAGAATGCTTATTAGGCTTGGCTTTCATTATGAAATTGGTTCGTAGAATGCCTTGAGCACCATAGTTTCCCTTGATAAATATATTGAAGATGCTAAGAGAGCTAATACGCACCCAGCAAAGCTCTTAACCTTATCAAATATGCTTAGAGAGGTATTTGGAGTTGAGCTTCAGGACTTAATCCCAGGAATTGAGAAAAAGCTAGGCAGTAAGGTTCTTGGTGTTAGAGGTAGTGCTGATTTGATGTTCTCGAATGTAGTATTTGAAATAAAGGTCGATCTGGATAAAGAAGAAGATGATGCTAAACAGCAATTAAAGAAGTACTTTCAAGCATTGTATGAGAAGTATCCAGAGATGAAGTTTGTAGGAATTGCGACTGATTGTATAGCCTTTAAGTCTTACCTACCAGTTATAAGAAATGAGTTAGTTGAAGATATACATGATATTAGCTTAATAGACCTCTCTAAGGCTTCAGTTACAGAAGCAATATTATGGTTAGACTCATTCATCTTTTCAAAACCAAAGATAAGGGCTACAGCTGAAGACTTGAAATGGAGGTTCGGTCCTTATAGTCCAACATACTCACTTGCTATTGATGTTCTTAAATCACTTTGGAGTGAAGTTGAAGAAGAAAAAGATGTGAAGCTTAAGCTAAACTTATGGGCTAAAAATATGGAGATAGTCTATGGTAGTAAGCCAGAGTTAGAATCTTTCATAGCCCATACCTATCTTGTCACACTCGTTAAGCTAATTGTCTATCTCAGGCTCAGCGGAGACAATACTGCAAAAGAGGAAAAGATAAAAAGTGCATTATCAGGCGAATACTTCTCATCTTACGGCATAGCCAATCTTATTGAAGAAGATTTCTTCGCATGGGTGCTCAATCCTAAGATAATCGAAGGAACATTAAACTTGACTTGTGGGTTAGTTAAAGAGCTACTCAGATATGATTTTTCTCATATAGATGAAGACTTCTTTAAGGAGATATACCAAGAGATCGTTGAGAGGGGAGAGAGGCATAGAATAGGAGAGTATTACACGCCTGAATGGTTGGCAGAGCTTACTCTTAAAGAAGCTATAGAATTATGGAGCAAAAAGAATGAAGGTCTTCCTATAATTCTTGATGCATATTGTGGTTCTGGGACATTCCTTTGTAACGCAGTACATTGGATGAAGAATGAGCTAATAAATCAAGGTGAAACTTTAGAAAAAGCCCTTGATGTTATTTTCGACGGCGTAGTAGGTGTGGACATCAATCCGTTAGCAGTCATAATAGCTCGAGCTAACTATCTAATAGCTTTGGGAGACTTGCTAAAAGGAGGCAAGACTGTTATAATTCCTATCTATGTTTCAGATTCGATAAAGATCCCAGAGGTGAAAACACTTTGGGAATATCATTCTAACGAGAATGTAGAGATCTATGATATAGAAGTGAATGATATACACATCCAGATACCAGCAAGAGTAGCTAAGCATAGGACCACTTTAGGAATAACGCTTAATGGCTTCAAAGAGGCAGTAGAAGCCTACAGGGCAAGGAAGAATAGGGATGAGGCGTATGAGATCTTTAAACGGGCATCTGAGACCTTGCTTAGTCAAGGGGAGCTAGGAATCCTTAAGATCACACTTGATAACATTCTAAGCCTCATAGATAAGAAGCAGGATGCTATTTGGATATTCTTAATTAATAATATGTATGCACCAGCTGCTCTAATGGAATCAAAGTTCGACATACTAGTAAGCAACCCTCCTTGGATAGCTATGAGATATATTGAGAATAAAAGTTACCAGGACTTCTTTAAAAAACAGGTTCTAGGCTATGAGTTGTTAAAGAGTGATCAAGTAGAGCTATTTACCCATATGGAGGCTGCTACTTTATGTTATTGTAGATCTGCTCACCTCTACCTTAAGGATGAAGGTATTATAGCATTTGTGTTACCTCGAAGTGTATTAACAGGTGCCTTACATCATACCGAGTTTAAGGCATTGAAGAACCCGCCTATGAAATTGTTAAGGATATTTGACTTGGAGGATGTTTCCCCATTATTTAATGTGCCTTCATGTGTCCTCATTGCCCTTAAAGGAGGTAAGACTTCTTATCCTGTACCAGCTAAAAGATTTTCGGGCAGATTACCAGAAAAGAACCTTAAACTTAATGAGGCTATTAAATATCTGAGACCTGAAGATTACATGTATGAGCCTCCAATAATCCGATTTCAACGAAGTTGGTATTATGATAAAATAAGAGAGGGTGCTACTTTGGTGCCAAGGTGCATGTGGTTTGTAGACTTTGCTGTTCATGAAATGCTCGGAATTAATATCTCAACACCGCTAGTCAGAACTTCAGATGAAGCGGTAGAAGAAGCCAAGGTTCCTTGGAAAGATATTAGCCTAGAAGGGAATGTAGAGGCTGAGTTCATTTATGCAACTTTATTGGGTAAGGACATAGTACCCTTTGGTTATGTCAAGCTAAGACCAGTTATTCTACCTATAGAGCCAACTGGAACTGGTTATAGATTACTTGATGTCGATGGGTTAAGAAGAAGGGGCTTTACTCATATGGCTAAATGGCTTGAAAAAGCTCAAAAGTTCTGGGAGAAAAACGCTACTGAAAGGTCTCTGAAAGATTATCCAAGGATTATATCCTGGTTAGACTATATGGGCAAATTAAGTTCCCAAAATCCTAGCAAGAGGTATATTGTACTCTATAATGCAAGTGGAACTAACATAGCTTCTTGTGTTGTTGATAAGCAATCCCTACCTGATTTTAAGGTCTTAAAAGCCAAGGTTAAGCCGAGAGGTTTCATTGTTTATAGTAAATCTTTCTTTTATGAGACTAATGATATGGATGAAGCTTATTATATTTGTGCAGTACTCAATTCAAATGTCATTAACGATGCAATAAAACCTTTTCAGCCCCGTGGTCTTTGGGGTGAAAGGGAGATTCAAAGGAGGCCGTTCATGTTTCCGATACGAAGGTTTGACAGGAATAGTAAGCTCCATGTTAGTTTGGCTGAGCTAGGAAAAGCGTGTCATGCTAAAGTTTTTTCGATAGAGCTCATAGAAAGGAGTGCAGCTGGTTTAAGGAAAAAAGCTAAGGAGGCAGTTAAAAACGAGCTTAAAGAAATAGATAAGCTCGTTTTAAGATTATTAGGACTTTAGTGATTGGTATGAGTATTGAGCCTATTAACCCTGATAAACTAAAAGAAAGGATGCTTCTTCTAAAAAGGTTTCTCCCACATTTAGAGTGGACATGGCCTAACGAAGTTAAGTCTGAAGTTAACAAGCAAATCTTTGGAGGTAGGTTGTCATTAGATCAACCAATAAAAATAGAAGACTTAGCTATTATGATCACAGATGGACAATTAGAAGCCATGATTCACTTATCTCCTTACAAAGATTTCTACTCTTTTAGAGGTAAATATTACACAGTTAGAAAAGGAGGAATATTTGAGCATAGGGGCTCATGGGAGGAAGTCAAGATAACTGTAAGGCAAGTATTAAAGACACACGGCAAGAAAGGTTATGCTCTTCTTAAGGCATTAACAGAAGTTACAGAAGCCCATTTTGAAGCAATATCAGTTAGGGCTAGTGAGATATATGGAGAAAGGTTCTATCCATCTCATTTGATAGCTGAGCTTAGGGATAAGTATGATTTAGCATGGGAAGTAGGTTCAAGACAGTATCCTAGATGGTCAATGCCAGAAGAAGTCAAGCCAGCTGTAATCGAAGTATTATCTGAATTCGAGGCAAAACCAATTCCTACACTTAGCACACAACAAGCACAAAAAGAGTTTCTTGAAGTAATAAAGATGGAAGAAGAGTTCAGAACATATCTTAGAAACTTGCTTAAGGATAGGCTAGAAGAAACTATAAAGTTCGGAAGAGATTTTTCGTCATCAAAGCTAATAGATTATCTTCAAAATCTATATGGTCCCGTAGTCTTCTACGACCATCTTCTCAGCATTACACAGCAATACTCAACTTGTGATGCAGAAGTTTATAGTGAAAGTGGGTATAAGGCATTGAATGCTGGCTTCAACTTAGCATTATTTGGTGAACCTGGAACGGGAAAGACATTTGCTACAAAAGACATGATACTAGGTAATGAAAGTTTAGGCGTACCTCCTCACGGTCTTCCTGGAATAAATAGGTATTGTGGTGGAATGACACCAGCTATGTTCATAGCTATAGGTGAGGCTTATAGTGGAAGAAGATTCAACTTCATAGTAACAGAGTTTAACGACTGGTTCAAGTACAAAGGTATGGTCGAGCCTCTTAAATTGGCAATGGAGAAAAGTATCGTCAGATACGAGACCAAAACTTATACAGTTGGTCCATACAAGTTCAATTCATTCTTTAGCGTTAACTATAACACTGAGGTTTATGAGCGTGGTTATGATGTAACAGTAAGTGATCCTAATTTTAATGCTATTGAGGATAGAATGCTTTGTAGGCTTCATAGGTTAACTAAAGAGAAGTATCAAGAGCTTGCCAAAAGTCAAAGGGCCTTGATGCTTGGAACATTAAGACCTAAGATGGAAAATATGGCACCAAAGATAAGAGACCATCTAACATTAGTATATGCTATACAGACAAGGGATCCATTGGTTGCTGGGACTTTTTATGATAAGAAAATAGCCATAACGAATGAAATATTAAAGATGCTAGAGGAAGCCACTAATTTAGTCTTAGAGCATTTAGGAGATGTGAAAGTGGTGCCCTTTTCTATGAGGCTTGAGAGAAGAGCATTGCAACTTGCATCAGCCATGTCATTAATGAACTATTTTAGCTCAAAATCAGACATTATCACTATAGATAATGTGGCCAATAGGATGGCTGTGCAATTCTTCGTTGAAGAGGCTTGGGTAAGATCGAATGAAGCATTCCCGTTATTTGAGGTGCTAAAGAAGCTGGCTTTAAAGTAAGATTTATCTGAAATGTATCGTCTAAATGGTCAAGAAACTTTATGCCTTATAAAAAGTGGATACGGGAAGCTTGGCAAAAACTTGAACAAGATTTTCTTTCTGGAGATTTTAAGCCAGAAAATGAATTCGATATACAAGCCCACCTTTACCACTGTATGTTGGAGACTAAGCCCGAACGATATAAAAAAGATAAGAATATCATATTGACCACTGAGTACAGTCGTCTTGGAATAGACCGGAGAAAAGTGGACCTAGCAATTTTGCGTAAAAGAGAACGGAACAAAGAAGACATGCCGCGATTACTTATCGAGATAAAGGAGACAAAAACAGACAATTTAAACTCAAAACAAGTTACAAAAAGAATTAGAAAAGACATCGATAAACTAAAGGATGTTATAAGCAACATATGTGGCCATAAACAAAAACCAGTTATAGTTATAACATTCTTCTATCGAGGAGCAAAAGAAGGAATTCATAGGAAAATTAAAAAAGAATTAAAGGAAGTTGCTAAGCGTTTTAAAGAAGAATCTATTATTTTCCTTTATGGTCCTAAGAAGACATGATTCTTAAGATGTATGTGGGAACAGATTATGGGAAGAATTGAACCTCTCCATTTAGAATATTAAGAGGAATAATAACCAAAGAGCATTATGAAGACTTATGATGAGGAGTCTCATATATAGGAAGTTTGTCCAATATACAGAACTTGATGGCATTGTATAACGTTTACCTATTATTACAGAACTAAATATAGAGGTGATAACAGTTGGGTTTTTGGAGGGCAAATACTTTTGCTCCAAATAGACATCTTAAAAAAGGAGTTAAGAAAGCGATCAAAGATAGATGAATAAAAGTGAGGTAGCCTATTCCTTTTCAAGAATCATCCTTCCTCGCTTTGGGTCTCTCAGGAAATCAGTTAAACGCCATCCTAAAGCTGGCTAGGAAGCTAGCTAACGAGAATAGGCGATAGCACAAAAATTAATTCAAGAGAAATATTGAGTTAAAATTTATTATCCCGTCTATTAACAACTTTCTTTAATTCTGCAGTAATCAGATTTCTAACTTTTATAAAGCCCTTCTTTAAATTTCGGATAATAGGTTGATTAAGATTTGTCATCAGAGATAAAAATCATAGGAATAGAAGGAATTCCTGAAGTCAAACCAGGAGATAATTTAGCCAATTTGATCATAGATTCAACTCAAAAGAACGGCATAAAAATAATGGACAGGGATATAATAGTCGTAACTCACAAAATAGTCTCTAAAGCCGAAGGGAGGCTTATAGATCTAAAAAAAATAATACCCTCAAATTTTGCCTTAAAGATTAGCAAAAGAAGAAAAAAGGATCCTAGAATGGTAGAAGTTATTCTTCGTGAGGCAAAGAGGATAGTCAGGATGGAGAGGGGAGTAATAATAGCCGAAACCAGACATGGATTTATATGCGCCAATGCTGGCGTAGATAAATCTAACGTGAAAGGAGAGGATGTTGTTTCTTTATTACCAATAAATCCTGATAAATCTGCCAAACTCATTAAAGATGAAATAAAAAGAAGATTAAACGTTGATGTAGCTGTGATAATATCAGATACCTTTGGTAGACCTTGGAGGGAGGGGCAGACAAACATAGCTATAGGAGTTTCTGGTTTAGAACCAATTCTGGATTACAGAGGGAAGATAGATAATCATGGTTATAAGCTTAAGGTGACTGCTATAGCTGTAGCTGATGAAATCGCATCAGCTGCAGAGCTTGTTATGGGTAAATTAAGAATGGTACCTGTAGCGATAATAAGAGGTTATCAATATAATAAGGGAGAAGGCTCTATCAAATCCCTTATTAGGCCTCATTCAAGAAACCTCTTCAGCTAATTCCTATTTAGAATGGGTTTATTAATTTCTTCAAAATACTCATTAATTCTATTTATAAGATTGATCTCCATCATATAATTGTAAGTTTCTGTACCTTTTCCGATCTTTGAGAGGGCAACCAAGTCCTTTGGAGTGTCTATATCTAACGCAACTCTAGGCGACTTATACACAATGTATCTGATTCTATTGGTAATGGCCTCATCTATATGAGTTTTAAAGCTATTTATCCCAAACCTTGGCTTGATTACTGTAGGAGGGGTCAAAAGAAGAGCGTTAGTGCCTTTCTCATCCATAGATGGTGCTATCACTACAGAATTAGGGAAAAAGCTTTGCTTTATCATACCATCTATATCATCACTTTTTACAAGGGGGATGTCTATCGGTAAAACAAGCATGGATTTGACTTTCCTATCTATGCAGAATCTTGCCATTTTCTCTACAGCTGAATTCAGCCCTTTCGATTCGCCTTCATCAAGGGCTATTGCTCCCAGCGTTCTTGCTAATTTTAATATTTTTTCATCGCAGCTTATGATTGCAGTTCTCTCTACATATTCTGAAATGCTTACTGCCTTTAGAACATCTTTTAACATTGCAATACAGAGAAGGCTCCTTTCTTCAGGTCTTAATACTACTTCAAGCCTTCTCTTCGCATCCTTTAAGCCTTTTACAGGGATTGCTACAAAAGTCATTTTTCGACTCCTATTGCATTTAATGCGATTCTGGCTAATTCTATCTTCTCCTTTAATCCTTTCATTATAGTATCTGTAACAATGACCTTTATTCCTAAAGCCTCTATCTTCTCTTTAAGGTTTGCATCTAAATTGTCTATAACAAAGACATCTAAAAAGTCTCTGTACAATTTTGCCACACCATAAGCGGAAACATCTTCCTTTTCGATTTGAAGCTGTGTTGCTAAGCTGCTCATCAATTTATCTGCAGGCCCTTTGACTGTTTTACCTGCTATTAAAGGACTTATCCCTACTATCTTGGCTCTTGTTTCTTTTAAGCTCTCTCTAACTCCTGGAACTGAAAGAATGGTTCCTATGCTGACTATTGGATTGCTTGGACAAATTATTATCCCCCTAGCTTTCATTATAGAATCAATTACACCAGGAGCTGGTCTTGCTTTTTCAATATTTTTGAAAATTATCTTTAAGACTTCATCTTGAGCCTTTCTTCTTACTAAATACTCTTGAAAGTGCATAGTACCTTTATCCGTTACCATAATAGTCTCAACTCTATCGTCAGTCATAGGTATGATCTTAGCCTTTACACCTAAAGCAACACACTCTTTATCTATTACTTCTGAAAGTTTAAGTCCTTTTTTCAAAAGATCAGTTCGATGAATATGAGTAGCAAGATCTTTATCACCGAGCATGAACCATGTATCATAGCTATATCTTTGGAGAGCTTTTAAGCAATTAAAAGTATCTCCCTTTATTCCCCAACCCTTCTCATCATCGACTATCCCTGCTAATGTGTAGATCACTATATCTAAATCAGGAGATATGTGCAAACCATAAAGCTCTATATCGTCTCCAGTATTCACTATGACTGATAACTCATCATTATCAATTACTTTGATAAGCCCTTCAAGAAATCTTGCTGCTCCAACACCTCCTGCCAATGCTGTTATCAATTTTTAACGCCATTTGTTGTAGCTAATTAAGCTCTTTAAGGGTTTCCTTGATGGCATTTTCGGTTGCTCTAAAGGATAGCCTATTTCTATAAGAGCTTGTGGATCAAAGTTATCTGGAATCTTTAAAACTTTTCTTATAGTATCGCTACAGAATAAGGGTGCGCACCTCCAGCAGGCTCCAAATCCTTTTGCATGAACTGCCAATAATAAGTTCTGTATAGCAGCTGAAACTGATTGAACAGCCATCAAGTATTCAGCATTCTTTCTCCTATCATCTGGATACTTATCCATATCATTCATCGTAAGGCATGGTATAATCAAGATTGAAGAGTTCATGGTTCTCTTTTTTGATGCTTCGATTAGCTTTTCAATTTCAACTCTTGATAAACCATCTTTTGACAAATCCTCTTGCCAAGCCTGAGCCATGGCATCAGCAAGTTCGATCTTAACCTTTTGATCATCTATTATTATGAAGCGCCAAGGCTGAGCGTTATGGGCTGATGGTGCACTTATTGCTACATCAAGAATTTCTTCTATAACCTCTCTCGGTATATAATTCGGCTTCAGCCTCCTTATGCTCCTTCTCGACTTGATGAACTTCAAGAAACCATTAGACCCAATCATAGTTTTAATCAACACTATATTTGGCATAAGAATATAAAATATAAAGGGAACCTTATTGCCGATAGCAATAAGACCTTGGTAACAATGAAAAAGATCGATGAATTAAATGATTGGAGAAGGACTCATTATTCCATAGATATCACTCCAAAATTAGAAGGCAAAAGGGTTACAGTCTTTGGTTGGTTATCAAGTATACGTGAGCAAGGTGGAATAGTATTCTTAATCCTTAACGATAAAGAGGGCATAGTTCAAGTTACAGTGCATAAAGATAAAGCCCCAAACTCAATTTTGAAGAAGTTGAAAAACCTTAGTGAGCACTCTAGCATAGGCATTAGAGGGATTGTCAAGAGCATTGAAAAGGCTCCCCATGGAGCTGAGATAATTCCTGAAGAGATCAAAATTCTAGGCATAGCCCAGCGCCAGCCTCCCTTTAGCCTATTCGGAGGAAAGATGCCAAGCATAGATAAGCGTCTTGATATTCGTGTCATAGATTTGAGAAGACCAAAGGCCCAAGCCATATTCAAGATAAGGCATAAAGTTTTGGAAGCGATAAGGGATTTTCTCATAAGCAAAAGTTATATGGAGGTGAGCACTCCTAAGATCATCGCTACAGCTACAGAAGGAGGGGCAGCATTATTCCCTCTATTGTACTATGATAAAGAGGCTTTTTTGGCTCAAAGCCCTCAGCTTTACAAAGAGCAACTAGTAATGCCTTTTGAGAAAGTATTTGAGATAGGACCGATCTTTAGGGCTGAAGAATCTCGCACGTTAAGGCATCTAAGTGAAGTTATCTCAATAGACGTTGAGGAGGCTTTCGTCTCTTATGAAGATACCATGAAGCTTATCGAGCAAATGATGCATCACGTTATAAAAACGATAAATGAAAAATGTAGTGAAGAAATGGAGTTGTTAAAACATAAAATTATAATTCCTAAATCTCCCTTTAAGTGCATCACTTACGATGATGCTTTAAAAATTTTAGAGAAAGAGGATATAGTAGTGAATTGGGGAGAGGATTTATCAACTCAAGCCCTTAAAATTTTAGGAAGAATCTTGCCAGAATTCTACTTTATAAAAGACTGGCCTACAGCAATAAAGCCATTTTACATAAAACCGAAAGATGAGAAGCAAGATATTTGTGAAGCCTTCGACTTTATGCATAGTTCTATCGAATTGGCATCAGGAGGCTCAAGGGTAAGCTCAAAGAGATTGTTAATAAGAAGGTTAAAGGAGCAAGGTTTGAAGCCAAAACTCTTCGAATATCATCTAAGAGTCTTTGATTATGGAATGCCTCCTCATGCAGGATTTGGGCTAGGATTAGAGAGGTTGATGATGGTATTGACAGGACAGGAGAACATTAGAGAGGTTACAATCTTCCCAAGAGATCAGACAAGGTTAGCACCTTAATAATTTTTGATTACACCCTTAACAAGTTATCTAATCATCTTCTCATAAACATTCATGAGCTTATCTGTACATCTATCTATTGAATACTCAAGAGCTGTTTGCCTAGCGTTCTTGCTCATCATAGATTTTTCATTTATTGTCTTTATTATCTTCTCAGCACAATCGTCAGGATCATCTGGATCGAACAAGTAACCATTATAGCCATTTTTCACTATCTCCTTTATGGCTAGATAATCTGCACCAACAACTGGCTTACCACAAGCCATAGCTTCAAGAGCTGTTAAACCCTGAGTTTCAAACTTAGAGGGAAAGACAAATACATCCGATGCTGCGTAATAACTTGCTAATTTTTCTTCTTCAATATAGCCTCGAAGAATAAATTTATCTTTCAAATTATTCTCGATTATCATATTCACATAATGCTCTTTAGCCGGTCCTACACCAGCCACGATGAATTTACAGTTAGGCAAACTTTTGAGCACTTTAGGAACTGATTTTATAAGAACGTCAAGATTCTTCTCCTTAACAATCCTGCCAATATAAAGCACTAAATATTCATCTTTTACGCCAAGCAATTTTCTGATAGGCTCTCCATTTATGCTTGGGTTAAACCTATTTACATCGACACCAGTTGGGATTACATGTATCTCTTTCTTTAATCCATGATCGATCAAAATATTCTTAATTACATTACTAGGAGCGATGATTGCATCTGAGTGTTTTAGATAAAATTTTACATAACCCCAAGCTATTCTTTTAATCAACCTTCTCATCCTTTCACTCTTAGCTATATAATGAGCAGCTTCTGGAATTAAAGTGTGAAAAGTAGTAAGAATAGGTAAATTTAAAGAAATTGCAACCCATACAGCAGCCCAACCTGTAGTAGCCATCCCATGAGAATGTACCAAATGGATGCCAAGTTTCTTAATTTTCTTTTTAGAAAGAAAGGGGAAGATGGCTATCTTGTAGTCAGGGTAGGGCTTAAAAGGAATTGATGCATAGTAAAATACGTGATCATCTAAATTTCTTTCTTTTGCTTGCCTTGAACCAGAGCAGAAGATAAATACTTCATGTCCTCTCTTTTCTAGAGCTTTACGTAGTGTGAGAATGGATGTTACAACACCATCTCTATTTGGTAGATAAGTATCTGAGAAGAATGCAATCTTCATCCCTAAATTTAAAGGAGATAGGTTTAATAAAACTATGGATATGATAAGAGAAGTTGAGAATTGTATAAATTAAAGTCTAAATTAACTTACCGATTGATTAATGGCTGGTGACGATTTGATCAGAAGGAAGAAAGGAATTTCAAAAGAACAGATAGAGAAGATTGCATGGTTAGCAAGGGTTGAAATTTCAAAGAAAGAGTTAGAACTCCTCTCCAAGCAGTTGAATGATATCTTAGCTTACTTTACAAAAATAGATGAGGTGGATACTAAAGATGTTCCTCCTTCTTATCATGTTTTAGATTTGTTCAATGTATTTAGGAAAGATGAGGTAAAACCATATCCACATGAAGAAATATTCCGAATTGTGCCCCAGACCAAGGGAAAGTTTGTAAAAGCACCTAGGATGGCTTGAGTTTATGTCCCATTACATAGAGCTACCAGCATATGAGATCGTTAAGAAAATAAGAGAACATGAATTGAAGGCAGAAGACTATATA